>Ga0233425_10002077_pt1 | contig 41059 bp, 50 predicted proteins | sample Watercolumn_Towu_2_FD_181712 | JGI IMG/M metagenome (GOLD analysis project Ga0233425, IMG submission 181712) | Freshwater microbial communities from Lake Towuti, South Sulawesi, Indonesia - Watercolumn_Towuti2014_140_MG | ecosystem: Environmental > Aquatic > Freshwater > Lake | place...
TGAAGCGGAGGAAGTCACCTGTGGGCGCGGTATCGGTGATGCGGCGTCCGCGGTAGATCACGGCGCCATTGACACTCTGCACCGCATCCACCGTGGCTCCGGGGCTTGTCGTGCCGATGCCGACGTTACCGCTCTGCACGACAGCAAGTCTCCCTCCTGCAGTACCGACGAACAGCGTGCTGGTGGCGATGAGACTGCCGGTCGTGCTGGTGCCTGCCGTCAGACTGTCTCCGTGGACAGAGAGCATACTCACGGGACTCGTCGTCCCGATGCCGACGCGTCCCGATGTCTGCTGGACCAGAAATTGATTGCTCCCCACCGCAAATCCTCCGGTGGAGAGCGTGGATGTGGCTGTGGTGGATGTCGCCTGCAGATATGCGAACTGCCCGAGGTTGGCCATCACATACGGCCCTCCGGCGATGCCATTGCCGGACACCAGCCCTCCCGCAAATGTCGTGGTGCCGGATCCGGAGAGGATGCTGTTGCCCAGGGTGAGCGTGCCGTCCGCGTAGATACTGCCGGCAACCGAGAGCGTGGCGGACGGCGTGGTACTCCCGATCCCCACGCGGTAGTTTGCGGTGTCAAAACTCATAAAAGGCACGGCGGTCGTGGATGTGGCGATACTGAATGCGTTGACCCGGGATGCGAGGATAGTCGTCGTGGCGACGGTGCCGAAGACCAGGTCGCCTCCGCTGATGGTAACATCCCCTCCGGCGGAGAGATTGTCGCGCGAGGATATGGTGTCGGCGGTTACATTGCCGGACGTGATGACGATATTGCCGTTGGCGATATCCAGCCCGCCGGAGGCTATGGTCATGCCCTTCTGCACGGAGGGGGAGATGAGATTGGAGATATCCTGGCTCACGCTTACCATCTGGATGCCGGATGCGGCCTGCTGGGATGCGGATGATACGGACGATGTGAGACCGGAGAGCGAACGCGAGACGTATGCGCGGATGTCGGTATTGAACTGTTGCACTGACGCGAGGATGTCCGACTTGGCCAATGCGAAATCGGCGGGGATGATGACTTCTTTCTTCTCGGTAATCTGACGGATTTGGGTGATGGATGGTGCGGATGACGACACCGGAGATGGTGCGGGAGATAATGCGGCTGTTCCCGTGCCATTGCCCGTCAGAGGCGTCGGCACGAGCGGGAGCACAAAATCTTTTTTGACGAGCGCGGGAGGCGCGGATGGCGAGGGCGCCGGAGCGGGTGCGGATCCGCGGAAGAGATTTGCAATCGCGCGGGACGATACGCCGCGCAGGGAATCAAACCATCCCATGACCGTCCCTGACAGATCGCCCTGTTCTCCCGCGACGGATGCGAGGCCGCCCAGGTTGCGGTCGGATTTTTTGAGACCCGCGATCACGGCACTTCCGATGTCGGCCACCATTCGCCCCGATGGCGATGATGAGTCTTGGATGCCAGAGACATTATCCGTCTGCGATATCGGGAGAGACGCGGCGGGAGTCCGGGCCACGAACTCCCGCCCGATATTCATACTCACCGATCCCGCGGCAAATGACCCCACCAGAATACCCGCTATCAAAATCCCCTCCGCTCCGGCATGGCGCACGGCGCGCCCGGCGATTGCCCAAAAAGATCCTGTTCTGCCGGGTCCTCTTGCTGAAATATTTTTGGCATATATGCGATCCGATAACGTCTTATCCGATACGGTATTGGATGCTTTGGGACCGTCAAAAAAATCTTTGGGGTGTGGAGCGGTTGTGGTCTGCTCGCCTACGCGATGAGCTTTTTTGAGCGCTGCTTCCTGCTGACGATGCAGATATTCCGTGACGGAGGATTGCAGAACATACCAGTTGCGTCCGAATTTTTTGGCGTCAATCTTTCCTTTGCGCACGAGCAAAGACAAATACTCCTGCGAATAGGGCGTGCCCTCCGCGGCGTGTGCGAGAGAAATATAATTTTTCTGATCCCGTTCGGTCATCCGATAATATTTTCCTTTTCCTCAGGGGATTATTTTCTTGATCCAATACCGTATCGGATTGTTCTACTCTGACTGTAAATGCCCCTGCAAGGCGCGATTGAAACCATGCATGTATTATACGGATGCCACATCTATTCTTGGCGTAATATTGTGGATAACTGCGATTGAATAAAATCTTTTCATACGACATACTGAATATGCCTTCAGAGAACCATGGATTATAATCTTTGTTAAAAAGTGCTAAAGATTGATAAATAATTATCCTTGGATATGAATGTTTATGTATGTTTTGATTTCAGATGTTTTGAGAACAGATAGCTGAATTTTCTTTTAGTTATGCGGGGAAGCGCTTGACAGGTTTTGTAAATATCCATTTATACCCTCTCGTATGGAGCACAAATATCTTAGCATCAAAGAAACGGCGCAGATTTTGGGTGTTACCACGCTCACCCTGCGCAATTGGGACAAGAAGGGCACGCTCACCCCATACCGCAATCCGGTAAATAATTACCGCGTCTACCGCCGCGATCAGATTGATAGTTTTATGCGCAAGATAGAAAACTCAAAAAACAAACGCGGCGGCAGACGGATTGACATATCCATGGTTTAGCGATATAATTTTCTTGTTCTTTGATACGGCAGGTGATCGCTCCCATCCAATTTTGTTTTGATTTTCTCCTCCGGCGCGGGCAACTCTCGCGGACAAAAATCTCCCGCCGCGCGTAACAACGCGGAGGCATCAGTGCAAAATCGGGTGGGAGAGGAAAGTCCGAACACCATGCGCGGCATCGGTTCTTCCGAACTCAATGACGCGCAAAGCGATAGCGGCTAACGGCCGCCATAGCCCCGCCGAAAGCGGGACGAACGGGATAGTGTCACAGAGACCATACCGCCGATCATCATGGAAAAAACCTGATACGTTTTTCCCGTGGAGGAGGCAAGGGTGAAAAGAGCGGGGTAAGAGCCCGCAATCCCGATACGCAATTGTCGGGAGTGAAAAACTCCTATCCGGTGCAAGGGACTCTCCACTGCTTTGGGACCGATGTGAATATCCCGGAGCAGTGGAGAGATACCGCATGAGCGCGGCGAGCAATCCCGCGCCCAGAGAGATGATCACCGCGCGCGCAAAACGCGCGCACAGAATTCGGCTTATCGCCGTGTCAAAGACAAATCAAAAACTCCCCCTGCGGGGAGTTTTTGATTTTGTTTTGTCGGTGATATCCGCAGATCTCCGGCGCGCGCCGTCAGAACAGCGGGTCCTGTCCCCCGTCCAGCGCCTGGTTGACCATGCGATCCGCGTCTTTGTTTTCTTCGCGTGGGACATGGGTGAATGAGACGCAGGCGAAATCCGTCTTGAGATTCCAGATTTTTATAAAGTGCGGCCACAATCGCTCTTCTTCTATCTTGTATTTCCCTGCCAGCTGGCGTGCCGCCAGCTGGCTGTCCATACGCATGTCAACGGCTGTCTCTTTGGATTTTTTGCCGCCGATGAGGGACTTTGCTTTTTGGAGAGCCGCTACAATCGCCTGATATTCTGCTTCGTTGTTGGTGGCGATCCCGATCGCCTTGCCGAAACTTTTCATAACGCGTCCATCCGTGTCCCGTATGACGACGCCTATAGCCGCAGGTCCCGGGTTGCCCCGCGAGCCGCCGTCGGTATGGATGATGATAGTGTTTTTCATAACGTGATGACGCAGTTTTATTCCGCAAGCGCCTCTATGCCGGGAAGTTGCTCGCCCGCAAGAAACGCCAGCATCGCTCCCCCGCCGGTGGACACATGACTGAATCCCGCAGGCATACCGCGGCGCGACAGGAGTGACATGGTGTCCCCCCCTCCGACCACGGAGAATGCGCGGGCGCGGGCAATCGCCTCCGCGACCGCGGTCGTCCCGCGCGCAAACGCGGATACTTCGGCAAATCCCATGGGGCCGTTCCAGACGATAGTGCGCGCCGAGGCGATGATGCCGCCAAAAATAGTACGGGTAGCCGGGCCTATGTCGGCGATGTATTCGTCATCCCCCATCTTACTGACAGTCCGCACGCGCCGTCGGGCGCCGGGGCGAAGTGCTGTAGCGGCTACGATGTCGGACGGCAAAATCACCTTCCCGTCGCCCATGAGATCGGGCTCAATAGCGATATCGCGCCGGACTTCCGATAGGCCGGTGTTCCGGCCCGCCTTTGCCAGCAGGGTGTTGGCAATAGACCCCCCCACTAGCACATGATCCGCATCGCGCGCAAAACGCCGTATCAGGGGCAATTTGGTCTCTATTTTGGCGCCCCCCAGCACCGCAACAAACGGTCGCTCCGGGTGATGCAACAGGCGCTCCATCGCGGCAATCTCTCCCGCCAGATGCGGCCCGGCGCACGAGGGAAGAAGTCGTGGCAGAGCGTCCACGGACGCGTGGGCGCGATGACACACGGAAAATGCCTCGTTGACATACGCCTCTCCCCACCGCGCAAGCGCGCGTGCGAATGCGGGATCGTTTTTTTCTTCTCCGGGCCAGAAGCGCAGGTTTTCAAAAAAAAGTATATCCGTACTGCCGCCGTATTTCCTCAACGCTCCATCGTCAAGCGGATCCGCGACAAACCTCACACGCCTGCCAAGCGCGCGCGACAGGGCGCGGGCGACCGGAGCCAGACTCATCCGCTGGTCGGGCGCGCCTCCCGGCCTGCCGCGATGCCCCATGATCCTGACCCGAGCGCCCTGTCCCGCAAGCAGGCGGACGACAGGCACAAAGGACTGCAGGCGCAAATCGCCCACCATTCCGCGCCCGACTGCGATATCGCAGTCGGCGCGGACGATAACCGATATCCCGGGCGCAGGCAACGCATCATTGAGTAGACGCATAGTACGATGCTTGAAGGCGGCTACGAAAGGATAATATCGCCAGCATAACGCATTTGTGGTAACGTGTCATCATGGATCATATATCCGAAGCCAGACATATCGTCATCGTCGGCGCGGGGTTTGGCGGCATCAGCGCCGCCCTCACTCTGGCCGCATCCCCCGCCCTTCGGGAGCGGGGTTATGATATCATCCTCATTGACCGCCACCATCATCACCTCTATACGCCCTCGCTTTACGAGATCGCCGCAATACCCGAAGAATATTTCGGCAACCAGTCGCTTACCGCATCCATCCTCATATCCCTGCGGGACATCGTGCGGACAAAGCACATCCGCATCGTATGCGATGAAATCATCGGACGCGACGAATCGGCGCGCACCGTCATACTGCGCCGCGGAGGCGCGTTGCCCTACGCATATCTGGTGCTCGCCATCGGGGCCGAGACCAATTACTTCAATATCCCGGGACTGCAGGCGCACAGCGTCCCGCTCAAGACCTGCGACGATGCGATATTTCTGCGCGGCAGGATAGAGACGATATTCAAAAAAAAGCCCTCGCTCGCCATCGTCGTGGGAGGTGGCGGGGCGTCCGGAGTGGAGGTGGCCGCGGAGTTGGTGAATTTTGTGTGCCTTATCCGGGAAAAAATCATGCCGGATCGCGGAGTGTGCGACGTGTCGTTTGTCATCGCCGAAGCGTCGCCCGACATCCTGCCCGGATTTAATCCATGGATCGTGCGCCGCGCCCGGCGGCGTCTAGAACGTCTCGGCGTCGCCGTCAAAACCGGCACGGCGATCACGTCCCGCGATCCGGACGGCATTACGTTCGCCGACGGATCGCGTCTTCCCTGCGATATCCTGATATGGACGGGGGGTGTCAAAGGGCCCGCTGTCCTCGCCGGCCTCAACCTCCCTCTTTCACCCAAAGGCACGGTGATGATGGACGCGACCCTGCGGGCGAAGGGGGGAGACGGGAAAATATTCGCCGTCGGCGACAGCGCGTGGTTCCTGCACCCGGAGACCAAAAGACCCCTACCCTGGAACGTGCCGGTCGCCCAGAGCGAGGGCCGCCATGTCGGCCGCGAGATACTGCGGGCTATGCGCGGAGCCTCGCCGCGGCCGTTTCGGCCGCGGCGGCAGTACCCCTTTATCCTGGCCGTGGGCAGAAAATACGCGCTGGCTGACCTCGTATATGTCCGCTTCGGCGGATTTGCCGGATGGTGCGCCAAACAACTCGTCCAATTGCGCTATTTTCTTTTCATCCTGCCGTGGCCGCACGCGATACGCCTGTGGTGGCAGAATCTATCGGTGTATCGTTCCAATGATTGACCGGACCCGCCGGCAGAATATAGGGGCAAAAATCTATAATATCGCACCGCGGACGATCGTCCGGGATGCGATATTATGGCAAAATCCACGCCTATCTATCGTCTTGCCTCTGCGACACGCTCCGCGATTGCGGCAAACGCGATAGTGTCCAGGCTTGCACCGCCGATCAGGACGCCATCCATCCGTCCCTCGTCCATCATCGGCCCGATATTGTCCGGGCGCACCGACCCGCCATAAATGATACGGACATTGTGGGCCGCGGACGGATCGTATGCGTCGGCAACGGCTTTTTCAATGGTGAGCCGCGCGCGAAAAATGCGCGCCGGCACATCCGCCTGTCCCCCGCCGGGCGCAGTGGAAATAGCCCATGCGGGCTCGTACGCGATAATCACATTTTTCAATGAAGATTTCTTGACTCCCGCCAGCGCCGAACGTACGGCATCGGAGACCGCGGCAGGTATATCGCCGCCATCACGTTCCCGCTCGCCCACGCACAGCACCGCCTCAAGTCCGTGCGACAGAGCCGTATGGACTTTCTGGTTCACTACTTCATCGCTCTCGCCGCAGTGAAGACGCCTCTCGGAGTGGCCGACAATCACCATGCGGACACCGAGCGCGCGCAGATGCCGCCATGATACGCCACCCGTCAGCGCCGCCAGCGCATCCAGAGTAATGTCCTGGGCGCCAAGCGATATTTTTTTGACCGCGTGGGCGACAATGGCAAGAAAAGGAAATGGAGGCGCTATCGCGATCTCTACCCCCGACAAAGAAGACAGCGTCTTCTCCATCTCTGAGGCCAGGGACACCGCCTCGTCGGGCGTATCGGGGTTCATCTTCCAGTTGGCGATGATGATTTTTTTTGACGATCTCATGGAATCTATTTTTATGAGACACCTTTGAGAAAAGTCGCCGCGTCTTCGGGAGCGATGGTGGATATTTCAATGCCCGTACCTATCTCAAAACCCGCCCATACCGCCGTTTTGGGCATGATCTCCATGTGCCAATGATAGTGATCCGTCTCGCCCGCCTGCTCCACGGGCGCCGTATGGATGAAAAAATTATAATCCGGATCATCCAGTCCGCGGGCAAGTTTGGCGAGCGCGGTGCGCAGAGCGTCGGCAAGCGCATCGTATTCTTCGTCCGTGGCCTCCTCAAAACGCGCGCTGTGCCGCCGGGGAAATATCCTCGTCTCAAAAGCGGTTTTGGAAGCAAACGGGGCTACGACAACACACCGGTCATTTTCATAAATGATCCGCTCGCCCGCTTTTATCTCCCAGTCAATAATGGCGCAGTGCACGCAGGCGCGACGCTGGTGAAAATACGTTTCGGATCCGCGGATGCTCCGCCCGACGTCGGGGGGTACGACGGGCAGAGCGATGATCTGCGAATGCGGGTGCGTTACGGACGCGCCCGCGGTTTTGCCGTGATTATGGAAAACGGAGACGTATTTGATGCACGCGTCCTCGCGCATCGTGACCATCCGGTCGCGATACACGCGGAGGATCCCGCGCACCTCGCTGTTGTCCATGACGGCGATGGAACGCGTATGGTCGCGCGTGATTACAACCTCATGGAACCCGGCCCCCTGTGTCCACTGGTAGGGGCCGCGCGGATAAAAAACAGCGCACTGCCCCGAGCCGAACGCCGGGTATTTGTTGGGTATTGCCTGCACCCACCACGACTCGGCGCGCGCAGGTTTCCCGTCGGAGGCGTATGCCACGAGAGCATCAGGGTGAAGTGTCTCAAAAGGGCACGAGTCCAGCGGCTGGCTGAAACGGGGCCGGTCCCCGCCCGCAAAAGCGTCGGGCCGCCGGGCGCGCGCAGTAGCAATTGCTACCCAGTCGCCGCAGACCAGATCCTGGCGCAATTCCGACGGCGCTTTGGATTCTCCACTCGCCATAACGTGTACTAGTGCAGGCTAATTGATTATCGGCGGCTATTCCGGTAGGTGCCGCGGACGCGGTTCCAGAATACCCGCGCCAGATCCGCAAGCGTCGTGACATACGCCCCCAGGCCGACTTTTGAATCCGCGGGGTTGACCCAATAAACCGGCATTTCTTTTATACGAAAGCCGCCTGTTTTTGCAATTGCCAAAATCTCAAAATCAAACCCCCAGCCCGTGAGCGTCTGGCGGGGAAATACGTAGTCGGCGGCCCGCCGGGAAAATGCTTTGAACCCCCGCTGGGAATCATGCACTTCCCAGATACCCGCGCCCGCCCGGATGAGATACTTGGACAATTTGCCCAGCGCGCGGCGGTACCATTGGGCATGCTCGTCCACCGTGGCACCCGGCACCTCTATGGATCCTATCACGACATCGGCGCAGGTAGCCGTATCCGCGCCCTGCCGGCATAGCATGGGCAAAAACCGGTCAAACTGCTCCGGCGAGACCGAATTGTCGGCATCCGCAAAAATCCGTATCTCGCCCGCCGCCGCGCGCATGCCCTCGCGGACAGCCCATCCCTTGCCCTTGTTTTCCAGAGTGAGCAGGCGGAGTGCTGAAATGCTTTTCTGAAGACTAGTCACAATCGCGGCGGTCCGGTCGCGCGACGCCGAATCAGAAACGACGATCTCATACCCGCCGGAGAAATTCTGCGCGCGCAGATAGGCGTCAACGTCCCGGATAGTCTTCTCAATCCGTTTTTCTTCGTTGTATGCGGGAATAATCCACGAAAGAAACATAAGGTAAAAATTGTGTTGGGACGGAGAGAGGTATTATCCGGCGATTTTGGTCCTATGGTGCGGGTTTTTGTCCAAAAACGATTGGAGGATGATGGCCGCGGACGAGGCGTCTATGGCATCCCCGCGCATGCCTGCTCCGTGCGCCATGCGACTGGTGAGCATCTCATTTTCAAAAAAAACGGGTACCCCCGCCCCGGTACCCAGGGCTTCTCCGAATACCCGTGCGGCATCCGACATGGCGGTATTGCGACCGGCAGAATCCAGAGCGATACCAACAATCACCGCGTCTATTTTCTCGTCACGGATTGCCGCGGCCGCCTCCCGGATCGCCTGCGCGTCATCCTGCCGTACGATAGTGCTTCGAGCAATCGCGATGCCCGTCTCTCCGTCCGCAACGGCCACACCTATGCGCCGCAGGCCGTAATCAATCCCCATATAGCGCATAACGGTATTATAATACAGCCGCAGGAAAATACAAAGAATCCTGCACCTGAGACGCCACACTATCATTTCCATACGATCGTATGGAAATGATAGTGTGGTGTCATGGCGCCCCGAGGCGTATGGTCCCCTGCTTTGTCACGGCAAAAACATGCACATCCCCCAGCAAATCCCGCTCATGAAGGGCACGGATGAAATTTTCGTCGATCGTTCCCCTTGCCACCCAGACGCTTTTTTGGATCATTTCGCATCCCATCTCGACAAGACACAAGCGTATCCAATCGCGTCGCCTCCGCTCCCGCTCCGGTATGTCGTAAGCCACGATGGTAATGCCGTTGCCATACGGCTTGAGAAAAGTTGTATAAGTTTTTGAAAACGGATTGCCGCGGACTGTTTCATACCGCTTGAGCCTCTCCAAGCCGGGCCGGGTAATCGTCCATGATCCGGATATTTCGCCCTTTCTCGCAACCAGACCCTGGCGCTTGAGATACTGGAGCGTGCGCTGAAACTGTTGCCTGTCGCGATACAGCTCCGCCCAATTCTTTTTGAACCATTGCCGTCTTTCCGTCGGAATCCTGCCGAACCTGCGGCGCGCCTCCACGGGAGTCACAAAAAGAATATCTGCAATCTCCAGCAGTCCTTCCGCCTGGAATTGCAACGCGGTCAATACGAGCTCAACAAATTTTGCCATAGCGCCATAGTATCATTTTCATACGATCGTAACAAAATGATAGTAGATGTATGGCCGCGGCGTTGCGTTGTGTCGGCGTGAGACGGGACGAGCTCCCTTACGGGGGAAGTTTAGACGTCCATTTTTATATCCTCCTATACCGTCGTCAGAACCTCGGCGGCGGCGCGGGTCACGGCGATGGTGTGTTCAAAATGCGCGGCGAGCGTTTTGTCCGCGGTGCGAAATGTCCACTCGTCGTCGTCCAGCATAATACGCCATCCGCCCAGTGTCGCCATGGGCTCCACGGCAACCACCATATTTTCTTCCAGCCGTAATCCGGCGCCCGGTTTTCCAAAATTGGGGATCATCGGCGGCTCGTGCAGTTCATATCCCACACCGTGGCCCGCCAGGTCACGGATGACGCCCAGACGGTCTTGTTTCAAACGTCGCTCCACTGCATAACCAATATCGCCCACAGTCGCCCCGGGGCGGATTACCGCAATAGCCTCGTCCAGCGCCTCGCGCACAGCGTCAATCAGGCGTTTGGCATCGGACGAAATTGTCCCTATACCAATGGTAAGCGCCGTGTCCGTCACCATGCCGTCCCGGGCGGGCCATCGCATACCGATATCGATGGAGAGGACATCACCCCGGGACAATATTTTATCGGTGCGCGGGATGCCGTGCACCACCTCGTCGTTGACCGAAGTGCAGATGCTCCCCGTAAACGGCGCGCGCGTCTCCGGAATCCGGTATCCGCGGAAAATGGGATCCCCACCCGAATCGCGGATCATGCGCGTGGCCATCTCGTCCAATTCGGCAGTCGAGACGCCCGGGCGGGATGCGGCCGCGATATCGCGCAAAATCGCGGCAAGACGGCGACCGCCGCGCCGCAACAGTTCTATCTCACGGGGAGTTTTGACCGGAGACTTTTTTTTCATGCACTCCGCGACCATTGCGTGCCGACTTTTTCGGCAAGTCCGCGGTCAATTTGGGCGAATACTTCTTCGGGGGCAAGCGATCCGTCCACGCGGATCATCCGGCCGCGCCGCGCGTAGTAATGGATGACAGGCATGACTTCCCGCGTAAAATAATTCAGGCGGTTGCGGATGACATCCCGCCGGTCGTCCGCGCGGCCCCGCGCAAGCAGCCGACGCATGACCTCGCCCCGGCTCACATCCACATAGATACATATCGGCAGGGGACGATCGTGCCATGACATGACATCGTCAAGAAATTTTGCTTCCGCGACGCGGCGCGGCGTGCCGTCACCCACGATATGCTTGTCGGCATGGCCATGCTGTATCAGCTCCCTCAACCACAAAAACATCGGGAACCACCAGGGGAAGAGGCCACCCTTCTCCATGATAAATTGTTGCGCGCGATCAGTTGTGGGATTACCCGACACGAGTAATTCGCGCAGGAATTTGCCGGTTTCCATATGCAAAACCCCTTCGCGCTCAAGGCGCTTGAGGATATATTGTGCCTGGGTGCCTTTGCCGCATCCCGAACGACCTACTAGGACAAAAGTGAATTTCTCCGTGAGAGAGGGTCCTTTCATCGGGGTACGTTTTTACGCGTTTTCGTACTCTCGCATCACCAGCTGGGCGTCCACCTGCTTGATGGTTTCAATGATGACGGACACCACGATCAGCAATGCCGTACCTCCGATACTGATGGACCTGACGCTAAAGAGGCCTGCGATGATAAGAGGCAGGACCGCGATCAGGCCGAGAAACAAAGCGCCCGCCAGAGTAATACGCGTCAGAATCCGCGCGAAATATTCCGCCGTCGGACGCCCCGGCCTGATGCCGAGGACAAACCCGCCCTGTTTTTGCAGATTGTCCGCGAGCGCATCCGGATCAAACGTAACCGCCGTATAGAAATACGTAAAGATAAAAACCATGACAAAATAGACCGATCCGTAGAGCCATTGATTGTTGAAAAGCCCCACAAGCCATACTGCGATGTCGCGGACATAAACATTGCCAGCGCCCGAGAGGAAACTCCCGATCAGTCCGGGGAACAAGATGATAGAGACCGCAAAAATAATGGGGATCACACCTGCCTGGTTTACCCGGAGGGGCAGGTGCGTGGATGTGCCGCCAAAGACCCGGTTGCCGCGGATCCGTTTGGCGTAGGATACGGGGATGTCGCGCTCGCCCTCGGATATAATGACAACTCCGGCGATCACCACAAGCGCCACCGCGGCAAATGCGATATAGCCGGGTATGCGGTCGGGAGAAAATGTCAAGAGTTCTTGTTGCAGTGAACGCGGCAGGGACGATACGATACCGGCCAGTATCATCAGTGATACACCGTTGCCGATGCCCCGCTCGGTGATCAATTCTCCCAACCACATGAGAAATACTGTCCCGGCGGTGATGACCATGATATTGGATACATAACCCAGGAGGCCCAGAGGGGCGATCACCTGCTGGCGGATGAGGAGGGTGAGCAGACCGTACCCCTGGAGAAACGCGAGGGGTATGGTCAGGAGGCGCGCGTATTGATTGAAGCGTTCGCGGCCCGCCTCGCCCTCTTCCTGATATATTTCTTTAAGACGGGGGATGATCATGGTAAACAACTGCATGATGATGGAGGCCGTGATAAACGGCCCCACGCCGAGCATCGCGATGGAAAGATTGCTCAAAGCGCCTCCCGAGAAGATATTGAGCAGTCCGAAAAACTGATTGCCCGCAAGAAACGCTTTGAGACGCGCGGGGTCAACCCCTGGCGCGGGGATGGCGGCCGCCACGCGAAACACGGCCAGAAGACAGAGCACCACAAACGTCTTGCGGCGCAGGTCCGACACCATGAAAAACAGCCGGAGTTTTTTGATCATGCAGGTGCGTCGGCTTTTGAATCTTTTTTGAGTTTCAGAGCGGCGGCGGCCGAGAACGTCACACCCTTGAATACAAGCGCGCGCGTAACATCGCCCCGCGCGAGTATTTTTACCGGCGGTATGACGCCGCCCGATTTGACGACCAGTCCGCGGGCCGCCAGAGACGCCGGACTTACCGTCTCGCCCTGCGCAAAACTTTTCTGAATGTCGTCCAGATTGACGACGGCGGGCCTGGGTCGGAACGAGGTGAAGCGGTATCCCCGCAGTTTGGGGATTTTCTTGATGATCTCGCGCTCCTCCGGACGGAATTTGCCGCCGGCCCGGGCGCCCTGTCCCTTGATCCCCCGGCCCGAGTATGTGCCGCGTTTGCCCCCACGGCCGATTCTGCGGCCGATTTTGCGCGGGTGTGTCCGTTTTATCTGATGACTTTGCATAAACTTAAAATAAGCGGGGGTTATGCGGCGCGTTCTTCGTTATTCTTTCCATCCGCAGATGCGGCGATTTTTCGGGAATCCGGTGTCTTGAGTTTTTCCAATGCGGCCAATGTCGCACGGGCATTGTTCAGCTTGTTGGGAGTGCGCCCCAATATCTTTGCCGTCAGATTCCTGATGCCCGCCAGATCCGCCAGGACCCTCACCGGCCCTCCGGCCACGATACCGCGCCCTTCGCGTCCGGGCTTGAGCACGATGCGTGACGCGGAGAACTTGGCCTCCACCGTATGTGGTATGGATTTGGCCGCTGTCAGCGGCACGCTGACCATTCTTTTCTTCGCCTGAAACGCGCCCTTGTCCACTGCCTCCGCCACACTGGGCCCCTTGCCAAGGCCCATGCCGACCCTGCCATTGCGGTCGCCGACGACGATTGCCGCGCGAAAACTGAAACGCCGCCCCCCCGCCACAACGCGGGCGGTGCGCCGTATATCAAGAACTTTCTGGTCAAACTCTGACCGTGTCCGTTCTCGTCTGCCGTGTCTTTGTTCCGATGGTCGTGGCATAAAAATTCAAAACTTAAATCACGATCGCGCGTTCATTATATGACCAGTCCCGCTTTGCGTGCCGCCTCGGCGACGGCGCGCACGGCGCCGTGATACTGCCAGCCGCCCCGATCAAACACCGCCGCGCCGACTTTGTGCGCCGCCGCTTTCTCCGCAATCAGCGCGCCCAGCGCTACAGCCGCGGACATGCGGCTGGCTCGGGATTTGGCCGCAATATCGCGGTCGCTTACGGCGGCAATTGTCCTGCCGACGGTATCATCAATCAGTTGAACCGTCAGATGCTTGTTGGAACGAAATACCGAAAGCCGCGGGCGCTCCGCGGTGCCTTTGATCCTGGCGCGGACCCGCCGATGTCTTCTGATTCTTTTTTCACGGATAATTTTTCCGGAAATCATAACAGTGATGAAAAATATTATGCGGTCGTGGCCCCCTTCTTGCCTGCCTTTCTCCTGATGATCTCTCCCTGATATCGGATGCCTTTGCCTTTGTAGGGTTCGGGTTTTTTCTTGGCGCGTATCGCGGCGGCCATAATTCCCACCGCCTCATTGTCGGCGCCCGATACCGTGATCACATTGCGATCCACCTTGAGCGCAATGCCGTCCGGAGGAATTATCTTCACAGGATGCGAAAATCCCAACTGCATGACAAGAGTCGTCCCCTCCATGGCGGCGCGATATCCAATCCCCTCAAACTCCAGTTTTTTCTCGAATCCCGACGAGACGCCGCGGACCATATTGGCCACCAGGGCGCGGGTCAGCCCCCATAGCGCGGATGTCTTGCGGGAAGTGATGCGCGGAGAGACGATGACTATTCCGTCATCCACAGCCAAACCAATCTCCGGCACGACAGTGCGGGTAAGCGTCCCCTTCGGACCGGTAACCGTCACCGCGCCGTCCCCGATCTCTACGCGGATACCGGCGGGTATGGGTATGGGTTGTGCTCCTATCCTTGACATAGTGATAAATAAACAATCGAATCGTTCATGGTTCCCAATTCGCTACCATATTTCGGCTATCACCTGACCTCCTACTCTTTGTTGCCGGGCCTCTTTGGCGCTGAAAATCCCCTTGGACGTCGTTACAATCATCATGCCTCCGCGTTCCGCGAGGCGCAAATCTTTACAGGAAGAGTATACCCTCTTGCCGGGAGTGGACACGAGACGCACTCCGTGTACGCGCGGGTTTTCCCTGCCGCCGATCAGAGCCACTTCCAGGATTTTTTTCACGCGCTTGCCTTTGCGCTCGGCGCGCGCGATGAAGCCGCCGCGTTCCAGGGTCTTGGCGATCTCGTGCTTCATGCGCGAATACGGCATCTGCGCGGTCTCGTGTCCCGCGTTCTGCGCGTTTTTGATACGGATGAAAAAGTCTGAAATGGGGTCTGTCATAATGGAAATGTTTACGGGCGGGCTACCAGCTTGATTTCTTGATACCGGGTATCTCGCCGCGATTGGCCAGCTCCCTGAAGCAGATGCGGCAGAGATCAAAATCCCTCATATAGGCGCGTTTGCGTCCGCACCGGAAACACCGTCGTACCACCCGCGACGCGTATTTGACGGGTTTGAGGGCTCTCGCGATAACCGATTTCTTTGCCATAATCCAGTGCTTCCCTTATTCGCTTGATTTAATCGGAAAACCCATCAGGCGCAAAAGTTCCATCCCCTCCTCGCGCTTTTTCGCGGTCGTGACCACAGTCACCTCCATGCCGAACAATACCCGGTAATCTTCGCCGATCATCTCCGGAAATACGATATGCTCCCGTACGCCTATCGTCAAGTTGCCGCGACGGTCAAATGATTTCTCGTCCAGCCCGCGGAAATCGCGCGTCCGCGGGAGGGCGGCGGACACCAGGCGCGAGAGGAAGTCCCGCATGCGCCGTCCCCGGAGTGTTACCTGGTAGCCGACGATCAGGCCCTGGCGGGTTTTGAATGCGGCGATTGCTTTTTTGGCCGGACGCGGAGAGGGCTTCTGTCCGGTGATCATGGTGATGTATTTCTCAACCTCGCTCCGGTCTTTTTCCTCGCGCATCCGCCCGATGCCGACGTTGATGACGGCCTTCTCAATGCGCGGCACCGCCATGATATTTTTGTAGCCGAACCTGGCCCGCAGAGTGGGGGTGGCTTCTTTGGTGTATTTTTCCTGGAATGTGGTCATAATGTTTTTCCGCATACGCGGCACCGGCGGTATCGCGCGCCCGCCTCGCGCCCAAGAACCGGCCGCGTAGGTTTGCCGCACCCCCCGCACACGATCATGGCGCGGGATACCGGAAACGGAAGCGGCAGGCTTACCAGCTCGCCTTTTTGTCCCGGCGCGCGGGCGCGCACGTGCTTTTTCTTGACATTCACCCCCTCCACCACGATACGGGACGTATCGGGGAATGCCGCGCGGACACTGCCCGTTTTGCCGCGGTCATTGCCCGAAATTATTTTCACCGTGTCTCCTTTTCTGATTTTCATACCGATCACACTACTTCGGACGCCAGCGAAATAATCTTGGCATACCCGCGATCGCGGATCTCGCGCGGTATCGGGCCGAAAATGCGTCCGCCTTTGGGCTCCATACCGTCAAGCACCACCGCGGCGTTGTCATCAAAGCGCACATACGATCCATCCGTTCGCCGATACGGCGCGTGCTGGCGCACGATGACGGCTTTCACGACATCCTTTTTTTTGACGGTTTTGCGGGGCTCGGCTATTTTGACGGATGCCACGATGACATCGCCCAGACGCGCATAACGCCGACGCGATCCGCCCAATACCTTGATAACCTGGAGCAGTTTTGCTCCGGAATTGTCTGCGACTTTCAGCATGGATCGCGGCTGTATCATAGGGTATATTCAGGCCGTTATCGGGGGATTATTGTCCGTCGGCTGATCGGAGCCGGCATCGGTCGCCGGCGTCAAAGGACGCCGCACGAGCATCGCCGCCTCCCAGCGCTTTTCTTTGGAGATGGGGCGCGTCTCGCGGATAACAATCTCGTCCCCGGCGCGGTATTCGCCGTCTTTGTCGTGGACCTTGAATTTCCGGGTCAGCCGGTGGTATTTTCCGTACTTGGGGTGGCGCCGGACGACATCCACCCGGACGACGATTGTTTTTTGCATTTTGGCCGATACGACCGTGCCTTTCAGCGTACGCATATGATTCGTGTCAGTGATTATCGCGTCTTGGTATTCAAAATAGTCAGGATACGCGCAATGTCTTTCCGCGCCGCGCCAGCTTCTTTTACGTTTTTGACTTTTTTCTGGCTCACCAGAAAACGCAGGTGGGCGATGCGGTCGCGCATGCGGCCTTGCATAGCATCCAGTTCTTCCGGGGATTTTTCGCGCAACTCGCTCATTTTCATATGCCGGATGTTATAAACCGCGTCTTGACCGGCAATTTGTGTCCCGCCAGCCGCATGGCCTCGCGGGCGGCCTCGGGAGACACGCCATCAATTTCAAAAAGAATCCGCCCGCTCTTGATCGGAACCACATAATGGTCCACCGATCCTTTTCCGCCTCCCAATGTCACCTCGGGCGGCTTGCGTGTAACCGGCTTGTCGGGGAAAATCCGTATCCATATCTTGCCGCCCCTCTGCACCGAGTGTGTCATCGCGCGGCGGGCCGCCTCAATCTGGCGCGCGGTAATCCAGCGCGCCTCAAGCGACTTGAGGCCGTACGACCCGAAAGCAAGCTCACTGCCGCGAGTCTCGCGACCCTTGCTCCGGCCGCGCTGCCATTTGCGATGTTTTACTTTTTTGGGCTGTAGCATAACAATTAAGATCAAAAACCGTGACAGAAAGCTCGCAACGCCTTATGTCCTGTTTTCTTTCTCAAACACTTCTCCCTTGTATATCCACACTTTGACGCCGATCGTTCCATATGCGGTATACGCCGTTTTTTCGGAATAGTCAACATCCGCACGGATCGTCTGAAGCGGGACCCGCCCCCTCTTGCCCCATTCATAGCGTGCCATCTCGGCGCCGTCCAGGCGTCCTTTGATGGCGATTTTAACACCCTCCACCTCGCGCGCCTGGGATATCTTGTCCAGCGCCTGCTTGAGCACGCGGCGGAACGGCAGGCGTTTTTCCAGGTCCTCCACAATCATCTCAGCGGCGACGGCCGCATGGGTCTCCGGCGAGCGTATCTCCTCTATGGTGACTTTGAGTTCCGGCTTTTTCTGACGCGGAACCTGACGGCGTGGCGGTCCCAGGCGCACGAGAAATTTCTCTATCTCGCGCTTCAGGCGCTCCGCGCCCTCGCCGCCGCGGCCGATGACGATACCGGGGCGTGCGGTGCGGATGATGACGTGGAGCAGGTTGGGAAACCGCTCTATCTCGATACTCTTGATGTGCGCCGTGCGCAATTTGCGCCCCAGCCAATGGCGCAGGGAAGTATCCTCGCGCAGATACTCCGCAAAGAGTTTGTTGCCGAACCAGCGCGACTGCCACGTAGTCAGCGCGCCTATTCTGAATATATACGGATGCACTCGGTGTGTCATAGTGGCTGTCGGCCGCGTGAAAAATTAAAACCTTTTCCGCTTGGCGTTTTCATGTATGGGGTCCTATATCGCTTTCCGCTGGAATATGCGGCGGACCGCTTTGGGCTGACGGGCTTTGGATTTGGATTCCGGCGCGGCCGGTCCGCCGTCCCGCTCACGCGACGGGCCCGACGATGCCTCGCGCATATCCTGACGCGTTGCCTCACGAACGACGGGGCTTCCCTTCTCTCGTCTCTCGGCACTCTCATGAACAGCCGCTTCCAGTACCAGGGATACGTGGCTGGTACGCCGCCTGATCGGTGCGGCGCGTCCGAATGCACGCGGCCTGAAGCGCTTGCTCACCGGACCCGGATTGACGCGGATGTCCTTGATCGTCATGACCGCATCACTCACCAGAAAGTTGTGCCTGGCATTTGCGACCGCGGAGCGCAGGAGCTTGAAAAGCGGGCCGCTGGCGCGCTTGATGCGGTGCATGAGCTCGCGCTCGGCATCCGGCACCGTCATGCCCCTGATGAGCCCGGCCGCAAGGCGTACCTTGCGGGGAGCGATATGCATATGACGAAGTTCTGCCCTGATTTCCATACCAGAAAATTATTTCTTATCCGCGGCGGGGGCCGCTTTCGCTTTTTCGGATTCAGCCGCTTTCTGTTCCAGCTCTTTCTGCATTTTTCCGCCGTGGCGCACAAACTTGCGCGTCGGAGAAAACTCGCCCAGACAATGGCCGACCATATCCTCCATAATCCTGACCTCAAGAAAATTTTTCCCGTTGTGCACGGCAAACAAATATCCGATCATCTCGGGAGTGATCGTGGAATCCCGCGACCACGTCTTGATCGGGGTCTTGCTTCCGGGAGCGATCCGCGCCATGTGTTTGGCGATGCTCGGATGCACGTAGGGGCCTTTTTTGAGACTTCGTGGCATAACAGCGGCTGTTATTTCCTTCTGCGGGAAAGGATAAATCCGGTGGACCGTTTTTTCCTGTTTCGCGTCTTGACTCCCCGCGCGGGCTTGCCCCACGGTGTTGCGGGGCCCCGGCGGCGCCCGATAAGCGCGCGTCCCTCGCCTCCGCCGTGCGGGTGATCCACGGGGTTCATGGCGGATCCGCGGACAGTCGGCCGTATACCCATGCGCCGCGCGCGCCCGGCATTGCCGATGGTCATGAACCGGTGCTCCTGGTTGGATAAAGCGCCCACGGACGCCCAGTTGGAAGAACGCACCATGCGCACTTCCTTGGACGGAAGCTGGAGGTGAGTATACCCTCCTTCCTGCGCCAGAACAAGGGCGCTGGACCCGGCCGAGCGGACCAATACCCCGCCCCGTCCCGCTTCCAATTCCACATTATAGACGGCAGTGCCGACGGGAATATTGGCCAGCGGGAGGCGGTTGCCGGGCGTGAGAGGCGCGGACGGAGAAACCATCATCTCGCTCCCGACGCGCCACCCCTGCGGAGCAAGCACATAGCGCTTTTCCCCGTCGCGGTAGACCACGAGCGCAATAAAGCAGGTGCGGTTGGGGTCGTATTCTATGGAGACGACGCGGGCCGGGATGCCGATCTTGTCGCACCGAAAATCAATTTCGCGCCACAGGCGTTTGACGCCGCCTCCTTTGTGCCGGACCGTGATACGGCCCGCGGAGTTGCGCCCCGCGTGCCGCTGGCGCCCGCGCGTGAGGGGTTTGTGCGGCTCGGCGGACGTAAAGACATTGCGGGTGTCAAGAAATTCCGCCTGCCGCCGCGCCGGAGATGTAGGGGAGTACTTTTTCATAGCGATTCTATAACCTGTCCCTGTTTGAGCTGGACAATCGCTTTTTTAAAGCCCGGTTTCCAGCCGATCTGCCGGCCGCGCCTGCGCTCTTTTGCGGGCTGTACAATTGTGCGCACGCGCTCCACGCCAACGCCGTAACGAAGCGCCACCGCGGAGGCGACGCGGTGCTTGTTGGTGCCCGACGCCACCCGGAACACATAAACCCCTTTCTCCGACATGCCGGTGGACTTCTCGGTCATGTGGGGCGAGAGCAGGATTCCGGCCGCGGCTTTCGCGGAAGCCGCGTGCGTATCCGCGTCGGCGGAAGCCGACGCGTCTTTTTCGCGTTTTGTTTCCGGGTGCGGAGCGGCGGCACGATTACGCGGCGTCTCACCCGTCCCTAAAACTTTGTTCCAAAGCGCCATAAGAATTTTTTATTTCAGTATCGCGACCGCGTCTTTCTGGACCACCAGAAATTTGTGCCGCAGGAGGGTGTAGGCGTTGAGGTTGCGGACCTCGTCCACGGCCACGTACGGGAGGTTGCGCAACGCCCGGCGCGCGGTGCCGTCATCGCCCGCGAGCGCCACCAGCGCCCCGTTGCCTTTCGTGATTTTTGAAAACGCTTCCTTATCCGAAAACCGCTTGAAAAGTACGGCGGCATCCCTGGTCTTGGCTTCGGGAAAACGCATGTCATCCAGGATGATAATCTGGCGATCACGCATCTTGGCTGACAAAACCGTCACCAGAGCTTTGTGCGCCATCTTCCTGTTTACTTTTTTGGCGTAATTCTTTTCTTTGGTGGGACCGTGCGATACGCCGCCGCCAACCCAAATGGGCGAGCGGATAGAGCCGTGACGCGCGCGCCCAGTGCCCTTCTGGCGCCAGGGCTTCTTGCCGCCGCCGGATACGTCGCCGCGGTCTTTGGTGTGGGCCGTCCCCGCGCGCGCGTTTGCGCCATAACTTACCGCAACCTGATGGACCAGATCGGCATTCCATTTCACGCCGAAAACCGCGTCGGACACTTCCATGTCTCCGGACTCCTCTCCCAGACGATTGTAGACGGTTGCTTTCATATGGTCTGCAAACCCCTGATCTCAATGAGGGTGCCGCGCCTGCCCGGCACCGCGCCGGATACCGCAATCAGATTTTCCACGGGATCCACTTTCACGATGGTGAGATTGCGCACCGTCACCCTGTCCGCCCCCGTGCGTCCTGCCATCTTGATGCCTTTGGCGACTCGGCCGCCGGCTCTGCCGCCACCGCCGCCGATAGACCCCGGCTCGCGGTGTGCGTGCTTGGTACCGTGCGTCGCGGGTGCTCCGTGAAATCCATGGCGTTTGACGACACCCTGGAACCCTTTGGCCTTTGACGTGCCGCTCACCTTGATCATATCCCCTTCCTCAAACACGGAGGGCAGGATATGATCGCCACGGACAAGCACGGCATCCGTGATGTTTTTGATGCGAAACTCGCGCACATGACGGAAACTGCCCAGATCTTCAAAGTGCGCCCGCTGGGCCTTGGCGATGTTTTTGGGACGCCGCTCGCCCATGCCGACCTGTATCGCGGCATAACCGTCGCGCTCCGGCGTGCGCACCTGCAGGACGGTGTTGGCGGGCGCGCGGACCATCGTCACCGGGACAACCCTGCCTCCGGCGTCAAAAATCTGCGTCATGCCTATTTTTTCTCCCAGGATAAACTTCATAATGGTGATTCGGACAACACAAAAGGCGTCTCCCGACGCCGCAGAAACGGGCGCGTGGTTCTCAAAAAATAAACTACTTTTTCAAAATCATACGCATCGGTTGCGAGTGAACGGATCACTCAACCCCGCACTCTTTGGGACACGTCCCCAAAGAGTGCGGACATCAGTGATTCGATGTGATACCGGAGTACTACTGGAAGGTTTTGATTTCTATGTCCACGCCGGCCGGAAGACTCAGATTTGTCAGGGCGTCAATGATTTTCGGGTTCGGATCGTAAATGTCTATCAGCCGTTTGTGGACACGCATTTCATACTGCTCCCGCGCATTCTTGTGGACAAAGCTGGACCGGTTGACCGTATACTTGTGTATCTCGGTCGGCAGAGGCACCGGCCCCACCACCTCGGCCCCCGATCGCGCGGCGGTATCCATGATCGCCCGCACGGAGCTGTCTATAATTTTGGCGTCATACGCCCGGACCCGGATGCGGAGCCGCAGTCGCCCCTCCGTCTCGGTTTTCTTTGTCTTTGTCGCGGTCGGCATATAGATGGAATGAAAGGTGCGTATCGCACAACAATGCACGGGGCCGGAACCCCGTGCATCAGTTGCCTCATTACTTCAGAATTTTTGTTACCACGCCCGCGCCGACGGTTTTGCCGCCCTCGCGCAACGCAAAGCGCTGTTTCTCTTCCAGAGCCACCGGCACGATCAATTTCACGATGAATTTGATGGTATCGCCCGGCATCGTCATCTCCACACCCTCGGGCAAAGTTACCTCGCCGGTCACGTCGGTCGTGCGGATATAGAACTGCGGTTTGTAGCCGGAGAAAAACGGTGTGTGACGGCCGCCCTCTTCTTTAGTCAGAATGTATACTTCGGCCTCAAACTCGGTGTGTGGAGTTACCGTGCCCGGCTTGACAATCACCTGTCCGCGCTCCACGTCTTCTTTTTTGAGACCCCGCAGGAGGATGCCCGCATTGTCGCCGGCCATACCCTCATCCAGGGATTTATTGAACATCTCAATGCCCGTGATGATGGTTTTCTGAGTGTCGCGCAGACCCACGATCTCCACCTCGTCGTTGACCTTGAAGCGTCCGCGTTCTACGCGTCCGGTGACCACCGTCCCGCGGCCCTCAATGGAAAAGACGTCCTCTATCGGCATCAGGAACGGGCGGTCCACATCGCGCACGGGGTCGGGCACGAAAGAATCCAGCGCGTCGGCAAGCTCCAGGACTTTCTTGGCCCACTCGTCGTCCGGCGAGGTGGCGTTGAGCGCCTTGAGCGCTGATCCGCGCACGATGGGCGTCGTATCGCCGGGAAAATCATATTTCTTGAGAAGCTCGCGGACCTCGGCTTCCACCAGATCCACCAGTTCCGGATCGTCCACCATATCCACTTTGTTGAGGAAGACCACGACGGCGGGTACGCCGACCTGACGCGCCAAGAGAATATGCTCCCGCGTCTGGGGCATGGGGCCATCCGTGGCCGAGACGACCAGGATAGCGCCGTCCATCTGGGCGGCGCCCGTAATCATGTTTTTGATGTAGTCGGCATGCCCCGGCGCGTCAATGTGCGCGTAGTGGCGTTTGGCCGTCTCGTACTCGGAGTGGTGGAGAGCGATTGTGATCCCGCGCGCTTTTTCTTCCGGCGCGTTGTCAATGTCCTTGACCGATTCTACGCGGGCAGGCAGGCCCTCGAGGTGGAGGACATTGGTAATGGCCGCCGTCAGCGTCGTCTTGCCGTGATCAACGTGTCCGATGGTGCCGACGTTGACGTGGGGCTTTGTTCGCTCAAATTTCTCTGCCATAAATAGTGTTTAAAACAATATTAAAATTAAACGGATATGTCGCGTAGCGTCCACACTAGCACAGTACCAAAATCCGCGCAAGTCCCCGTATAGAGGTCAAAACCGGCCCGTACAGATGCGCCGTATCACCCGCTCCGCACCCCCTTCCCGACCGGCCAAACTCACCCTATCAGATCGGCAGATCCTCAAGCCGGATGTCTGCCAGCCGGATTGCGGTATCATGAGGCACGGGCTTCATCCACTCGCCGGAGCTGGGAACCAGCTCTGTTTCTTCCATCGCGGAGAACCCCTGCTCCCCGCGGGCGTCGTGCGGAGAATGCCCCGCGGCGGACAGAGGCATATCCAGGCGCTCTTCGGTGGCGTGACGCACGGGGCGGGCACCCGCAGAGCCTGTCCGCACGGACTCGGCAGGCGCCGGAGATGTTCCTGTCAGTCGGACATACTCGTCAAAGGACATGATGACCGCCTCCGGCTCGCCACCCTCCATGAGAATCAGGCGTTCCCCGTCTCTTTTCACGAGACGCGCCAGATGCTGTAATTTCGTGAGATCTATATCGGACATTTAATAAAGACAGGGCTCAAAATATCATCGTATCCAGACTAACGAATATCCGGCATATCTTCAAGCGGACCGTATTATTTTTTGCCGTCCACGATTTGCTGTGCGACATTGGACGGCACTTCCTCGTAGTGGTCAAACTCCATGGTAAACGAGGCGCGACCCTGAGTGAGGGAGCGGAGCGTCGTCACATATCCGAACATCTCGGCCAACGGCACTTTGGCATCAATGATGCGTATGCCCATGCCCCGCTCTCCGGTGCCCTCTATCCGGGCCCGCTTGGAGTTGAGATCACCCATCGCCTCTCCCAAAAACTGTTCGGGCGTGATGACCTCTATTTTCATCACCGGCTCCAACATGACCAGTCCCGCACGCCGCGTGGCCTCCTGGATTGCCAGTGACCCGGCGATTTTGAACGCCGCCTCGGACGAGTCCACATCGTGATACGATCCGTCGTAGAGCGCAACCGCCACGTCAACGAGGGGGAATCCCGCCATCACACCCTTCTCCAGCGCTTCTTTGACGCCCTTCTCCACCGCGGGGATAAACTCCTGGGGTATCACGCCACCCTTGATTTCGTTCAAAAACTCAAACCCCTGTCCCCGCTCGCGCGGCTCCACACGCAGGCGCACATGGCCGTACTGCCCGCGGCCGCCGGACTGGCGGATGTATTTGCCTTCGGCCTCGGCCGTTTTTTTGATGGTTTCTTTGTACGCAACCTGCGGCCTGCCGACATTGGCCTCCACGCCAAACTCGCGCTTCATCCGGTCCACGATAATCTCCAGATGCAATTCGCCCATGCCCGATATGATGGTCTCCCCCGTCTCAGAGTCCCCTTTGAGGCGAAACGTCGGATCCTCGTCGCCCAGACGCCGCAGGGCGATGCCCATTTTCTCCTGATCCGCTTTGGTCTTGGGCTCAATCTTGAGCGATACCACGGGCTCCGGAAACACGATCTTCTCCAGCACAATCGTCCGCTCCGGATCGCAGAGCGTATCGCCGGTGTGGGTGTTTTTGAGCCCCACCAGCGCGCCGATATTGCCAGCCGAGATTTCTTTGAGTTCCTCGCGGCTGTTGGCATGCAGACGGAGGATGCGACCCACCCGCTCCTGATCGCCCGTGGCGGCATTGTAGACATAACTGCCCGCCTTGAGCACCCCCGAATACACGCGGAAAAATGTCAGCTGTCCCACATACGGATCCGCCTGCAGTTTGAACGCAAGCGCGGCAAAAGGCGCGTCGTCGCGCGCCTCGCGCGTCTCCTCCGCGCCGGTGTCCGGATGCATGCCTTTGACGGGCGGCAGATCCACGGGGGACGGCAGATACTCCACGACGCCGTCCAGCACCAGCTGGACGCCTTTGTTTTTGAGAGCGGAGCCCGCGAATACGGGGACCAGCCGCGAGGATATAGTCGCTACGCGAAGAGCCCGGCGCAGATCATCAATGCCGATTTCTCTGCCCTCCAGATATTGCTCCGTGAGTTTGTCGTCGCTCTCGGCGATTTTCTCCACCATATTGTGCCGCCATTTCTCCGCGGATTCTTTGAGTCCGTCGGGAATATCGGCCAGGTCCATCTGCTCGCCGTGGCTCCCGCGGAAATACACGGCTCTCATGCGCATCAAATCCACAACCCCTTCGTGCTCCTGCTCGTGCCCGATGGGGATGGTTACCGGCACGGCATGGGGCGTGAGCCGCTCAAAGATGGAGTTGAGCGAGCGTTCAAACGACGCCCCGGTGCGATCCAGTTTATTGATGAAGCATATCCGCGGCACGCCGAATTTGTCGGCCTGGCGCCAGACGGTCTCGGACTGGGGCTCCACACCCGCGACGCCGTCAAACACGACCACCGCTCCGTCCAGCACGCGGAGCGAGCGCTGTACCTCCACGGTAAAATCTATGTGCCCGGGGGTGTCTATGATATTGAAACGGTATTCGGGCTCTTTCGCGCGGTCGGGCGCGGTCGTGCGTTTCCAAAAAGCCGTGGTCGCCGCCGCGGTGATCGTAATCCCCCGCTCGCGCTCCTGCTCCATCCAGTCCATGACGGTCGTGCCCTCGTGCACTTCGCCGATTTTGTGAGAGACGCCGGTATAAAAAAGCACCCGTTCCGTGGTGGTGGTCTTGCCCGCATCAATGTGCGCGATGATACCTATATTGCGTATGCGCTCAAGAGGGTATTCAACGGCCATAATATCATTACCTTTGGGATAATCTCTTCAAAATCGCATCGTCCGCGCAAACGCTACCACGAGAAATGCGCAAACGCTTTGTTGGCGTCGGCCATACGGTGCACGTCGGCGCGTTTTTTGATCGCCGCGCCCTCGTTTTTGGTCGCCAGTATCAGCTCGTCTGCCAGGCGCACGTGCATGGGCTTGCCTTTCTTGGCGCGCGCGGCGGCCAGGATCCAACGGCACGCGAGCGCAAATCTGCGGTCGCCCCGCACCTCGCGCGGAACCTGATACGTGGCGCCCCCGATGCGGCGGGATTTTATCTCCAGCAGGGGTCCCACGTTGCGCACCGCAGTCTCAAAGACGTTCATGGGGTCCTGTTTCTGCTCTTTCTCCAGGAAATCAAACGTGCGGTACACCACGCCCTGGGCCGTGGATTTTTTGCCGCCTTTCATGACGTAGTTGATAAACTTGGCAATGGTTACATTGCCGTAGCGGGGATCGGGCGCTATCTCGCGGGTAAATTTTCTTTTTCTGCGCATAGGTAAATGACGGGTGATGAGTTATTTCTTCTCCTTGGGGCGCTTGGCGCCGTACTTGCTCCTCTGCTGTTTGCGGCCCTCCACGCCGGTCGTGTCCAGAACGCCACGGACGATGTGATAGCGCACGCCCGGCAGGTCTTTGACGCGGCCGCCGCGGATGAGCACCACCGAGTGCTCCTGGAGGTTGTGCCCCTCGCCGGGGATATAGGCGGTCACCTCCATGCCGTTGGTCAGCCGCACGCGCACGACTTTGCGCAGAGCGGAGTTCGGCTTTTTGGGGGTCATGGTGGTTACCTTCACGCATACGCCGCGCTTGAAAGGCGAGGCATAAAACACCGGCTTGTTGCGGAGCACGTTAAATCCGCGCGCCATGGCCGGAGCTTTTGATTTGTATTTGCGGAGCGTCCTCCCCCGCTTGATGAGCTGATTGATAGTCGGCATAAGATTTGGAAACAATAACAAATAGGCGCGGACGCGTCAACTGTATGTATGCGTATGGACGCATCTTCCCCATCGTACGAGGAGTGCCATATGTATGTGGACTTATACACCCTCCCGTACGCGTACACGGTCGCCACAGCGCCGTGATTATTTATCGGTAACTATCTGTAACCGCCGCACTATCATTTCCATACGATCGTATGGAAATGATAGTGTATCCGCCGGAACGGACGCGCCCCGGATGCCGCGACCGTACACAACGGCCGCATCTATCGCCGTTGTGTACTATATCTCGTCGCGCCAACCGATGCAGGAATTTTTACAAAAACCCTGCGCCACCCGTCAGCAGACGGAATGCTCCGAAAATCAGGGGGGACAGCAGGCGCGAGAAAAATCCGATGAAAAGTATTAGAAAGAAAACGCCATATCGTTCCAAAAAAATCTGTGCGCCCCGCCAACGATACGGGAGCGCCGCAAAAAGCACTTTTGATCCGTCCAGAGGCGGTATGGGCACGAGATTGAAAATCGCGAGCGAGAGATTGAGGAGAGCAATCGTGGCCGCGATCATTGTGAAATTCGCCAGAAATCCGCCGTCCGCCGACACGGGCAGAAAGCGGAACAGCATCCCGAACGCGAGGGCCAGCAGGATATTGGCCGCGGGTCCGGCTGCGCCCACGATCGCGGGGCCCCATTTTTGGTTGCGCAAACGGTACGGATTGTACGGCACGGGACGAGCCCATCCCACGATGATGCCGCCGAACAGATACGACATGGCGGGCAGTATGACGGATCCGAACGGATCTATGTGGCGCAGAGGATTGAGCGTCAGACGGCCTTCCTCTTCTGCGGTATGATCGCCCAGCATGAGCGCGGCAAAACCATGCGATACCTCGTGTATCACAACCGAACATATCAGAATGCCCACCTCAAAAACGAGGCCAATTGCATTTTCCATGGGAATATGCGATGATGAGCGCGTTATGAAAATCTGCTCGCTGTGCGACAAAGGATCCGTACGCGCGGGGACCCGCTCGTTTCTCCGGAGTCATTATAACCCCACCAGCACGATCCGCAAATACCCCAACCTCCAGTGGGCCCGCCTGCCGTCAGGCAGACGCGCCAGGGTCTGCGTCAAGTGCATGAAAAAACTGCACGCATAACATCGGCATCCGGGACCATGCGCATCACTACGACATCGTACCGAAAAGCGGCGGCTCACCACGCCGTTTTTGTTGCGGCGTTTCAGGACGCCGCGCTTGAGCGCGATCCCGTGATCGCCGCCCTGCCGGCCCCTGCACGCGCCACACTCCTCCGCTTCGCGCGCGAGCAATTCAAAGGCGAGGATGGCGAGATAAAACATCTCTGGCACGCCGCCGGAGCGCAGTCCCGGATCGTAGCGCTCTTCGGACTGGGAGACCGGCGCGCGTGGCACGCGCGCAAAGCGCCGATAATCCCGCGCCGGATGGTGCGCTGGGCAAAGAGCCAGAAGATCACGGGGTTTGCGACGCATATCGCGGCCGGAGATGCGCGACAGTTCGCCACCAATGCGATCATGGCCAATTTTGAATATACGCCGTATAAAACGCCGCCCGCTACCGGCTGGCCTGCTGTCACCGGCATTGCGCTGGCCGTGGCGGATGCCGACTCCGCGGCCGCGGCGGGCGAGATAGCCGCCGGCACGATTGTCGGCGAAGAAGTCAACGCGACGCGCACGCTTGCTAACACGCCGGGAAGCGACATGACACCGCGACTTCTGGCGGATGCCGCGCGCGCCGCGGCGCGCGCGGCAGGAATGCGCGCAACCATCCTGGACAAAAAAGCCATCATGCGTCTCGGTATGGGCGGAGTCATGGGAGTCGCGCGGGGATCTTCCGAAGATCCGCGGTTCATCATCCTGGAGTACCGGCGCGGACCCGCATCCCAAAAACCGCTGGCGCTGGTGGGCAAAGGCGTTACGTTTGACACCGGCGGCATCAATCTCAAGCCCGAACAATACATGTACGAGATGCACATGGATATGTCGGGGGGTGCCGCGGTCATTCACGGCATGGCCGCCATTGCCCGGCTCCGTCTGCCGATCAACGTCGTGGGCATCGTTCCCGCGGTGGAAAATATGCCATCGGGATCCAGCTACCGACCGGGGGACCTGCTTCGCTCGCTGTCCGGCAAAACCATTGAAGTGCTCAACACCGACGCCGAAGGTCGCGTCATCCTGGCCGACGGACTCGCCTATGCCCTGCGCTACAAGCCCGGATTCATCGCCGATTTTGCGACACTCACAAGTGCGGCGCACGTGGCGTTGGGCAATTACTGCTCCGCGCTTTTCACCAATCGCGATTACATCGGCGGACAGCTCGCCGACATCGGCATGGCGTCGGGCGACTACGTCTGGCCGCTCCCGCTCTGGGACGAATATCTGCCGGAAATCAAAGGTACGTTCGGCGACATCGCCAATATGGCAAAAAACGACCGCTACGGCGGTGCCATACATGGCGCCAAATTCCTGGAGCAGTTCGTGGACAACGCTCCCTGGGCGCATATAGACATCGCGCCCCGCATGACAAGCGTGGAGTCCGACTCGCTCGCGCGCGGAGCGTCCGGCGCGGGCGTGCGCTACATCGTGGAGCTCGCCCGCCGATACCCGGAACTACGTGCGCTCATTGCCGCCACGGATATCGCGCCGGATAAAATGACCGCCGCTCCCCGCAAAGGCCCGGGGCGGAAACGCGCGCCGATTAAAAATACCCGATAAAAAGAGGCCTCTCACCAACGAGAGGCCTCGGATCGGGTCCGCCTGACAATTCTTGCCCGCGGGTATCCATAGTATATGCGGATTGTCTTGAGCGCCCCCATATCCCACAATATAACCATGAATGCCGCTATGTGGAGGGGGAAGAAAAGAAACATCACTGATGAAAAAATCATCCCCGTCGCGCGTTTCAGTACATCCAAACATCTCGTCATTTATGAATCCTCTCATGATACCCGTACATCTGACGCGCGTAAAAACGCGCGACGGCGTATTGCTTGACGGCATCGCTTCCCTGCCGCGCGGGACGTGGGACACCGCGCTCGTCTGGGTCCACGGGCTGGGCTCGCGCTTCTCGCGCGGGCAGACTCTCATCAAAGAACTGTCCTCGCGATGTGCCGCGGAGCGCATCGCGTATTTCAAATACAATACCCGCGGGCATGACATTGTCAACCGCGATGCCGCGGGAAAGGACGCGCTCGCGGGCGCCGGATTTGAGCGTTTTGCCGACTGCAGGGCCGACATTGACGCCATGATCTCATCCGCCCGCCGCGCGGGAGCTGAAAAAATTATCCTGGCAGGACACTCCACGGGAGCCAACAAATCCCTCTACTATATGCACAAGACGCGAAACCGGCGGGTGAAGGGGCTGATACTCCTGGGGCCGGTGAGCGACATTGTTGCAGGCAGGAAAAAATTCGGCGCCGCCGCTCTTGCGCGCGGAGTCGCCATCGCGCGCAGACGCGCCCGCGCGGACCGCGCCGCCCTTATGCCCCGGCCGTACGGCATCATATCCGCCGCGCGGTTTTTGAGCATGTTTTGCGCCGGGGGCGCGGAGGATGTGTTTCCCTATACGGACCCCGCGGCGGCGTGGGCGGAATTGCGGGGCATACGCGTGCCGCTGGCCGTTGTCATCGGCGGACGCGACGAGTATCTGGACCGCCCCGCGCGCCAGCTCGTTGAGGTATTCCGCGCCAACGCCGGATGGACAAAATCATTTTCCGGCGCTATTATCAAAGGCGCCGACCACGGATTTCGGAGAAAAGAAAGGGAGCTTGCCGTCGCAATCGTCGCATTCGCCAAACGGGCCGTCGTATAATGGTAGTACGCAAGGCTGGGGGTCTTGTAGCGGGAGTCCGATTCTCCCCGGCCCGAAACCGATCACACACAGGCGGCCGCGCCCACGATCGCGGGACCGCGAACGCGCATGATCATGACCGCACCCACCGAAGTCGCATGGCATACCAAAACCGCCTCCGAGACACTCGCAGAACTCGGCTCGCGGGAGCGCGGCCTGACGGCGGCGGAGGTAGCCGCGCGCCTCAAAGAGGAGGGCCCCAACAAACTTTCCGAGCGGAAAACCGACGGGTTTTTCGTTGTCTTTGCGCGGCAGTTTCAGAGCCCGCTTATATACGTCCTGCTTGCCGCGGCGGCGGCCATCGGTATCACCGGCCAGCCGAGCGATGCCGTGATTATACTGGTCGTGCTGTTCTTCAATGCGATCGTGGGAACCGTCCAGGAAGGCAGGGCGCAGAACACCCTCCGGGCGCTCAGGCAACTCACCGAAACATCCGCCACGGTTCTCCGCGACGGCACGGAAATTATCATTCCGGATGCCGGCCTCGTACCGGGCGATACCGTCATTCTCCGGGAGGGCGAGCGGGTACCCGCGGATGCGCGCATCGTATCGGTACACGGACTCAAGATTGATGAGGCCAGTCTCACCGGGGAATCGGAGCCCGTAGTCAAAACCGACACACCGCTTGCCGATCCCGCTCTTGCCGTGGCGGAGCGGAAAAACATGGTCTTCAAGGGCACGTACGCAACCGCAGGCAATGCGCGCGCCGTTGTCGTCGCCACCGGCGCCCGGACGGCAATCGGTACAATCGCCGAAGAGATAGCCGTCATTGACACGGAGATTCCGCTCAAAAAAGACATCGCCCGCCTGTCGCGGCTCATTATCATTGCGGTCTCCCTGATCGGCGTTTTTCTGTTTTTGCCCGGCGTATTATCCGGCAGGTCTGCCGGGGAAATGTTTGCAACCGCCGTGGCTCTTGCGGTTTCCGTCATACCCGAAGGCCTCCCGATCGTCATCACGCTCGTCCTGGCGACAGGCGTCTGGCGCATGTCAAAACGCAATGCGCTCGTCAAGCGCCTGCAGGCGGTAGAAGCGCTCGGCCAGACCAAAGTCATCGCCATGGACAAAACAGGGACGCTCACCAGAAATGAGATGGCGGTTGAGCGTGTCTGGATCGGCGGAGATATGTACGCAGTCACCGGCAACGGGTATGAGCCCAGGGGCGATATTATGCTTGACGGCAGACCCGTGAATCCCCCGGAGCATCCGGATATTCTGTTCGCCGCAAAAATAGCCGGGTTCTGCGCCCGGGCACGGCTTTCTTTTGCGGAAGCGGAGGGTGTCTGGCGCATCGCAGGCGATCCGACGGAAGCGGCGCTCCTCGTATTTGCGGAAAAGGCTGGCTTCCGCTCCGAGATCCTGGACGAAGAAGCGCGGGAGATGTTTGAACTGCCGTTTGATTACCGGAGAAAATATCACGCAATCATCCGCGCGGCGGACGGGAAAAATTTCCTGACGGTCGTCGGCGCGCCCGAAAACGTCCTGCGTCTTTGCCGCACGATCCGTCATCAGGGAGAGACGGTCCCGATGAACGAACACAACCGGAATATTCTGCAGTCCGCGTTCAGAGAGCTTGCGGGCGGCGGCTTCCGGGTCGTGGCATTTGCCATCCATACCGATGCGGAACGCCGTATAGACCCCGCAGGGGTGCCACCGCTTACGTTCTGCGGATTTTTCGGCATGCGCGATCCGCTCCGACCGGAAGCGCGGGAAACCGTAAGCAGAATACAAGAAGCCGGAATACGAACCGTCATGATAACCGGGGATCACCGGCTCACCGCCGAGGCGATCGCCGCACAAGCCGGGATCAGACGGACAGGGGACATCGTGTACACCGGCGAAGATATCAATGCCATGTCCGACACGGAGCTTGCGGACGCGCTTTCGCGCGCAAGCGTCTTTGCGCGCGTAACGCCCGAGCACAAACTGCGTATCATCCGGGCATACCGCGCGCGCGGCGAGATCATCGCCATGACCGGCGACGGCGTCAATGATGCGCCGTCGCTCGTCGCGGCTGACCTGGGCATTGCCATGGGAAAAGCCGGCACGGAAGTCGCCAAAGAGGCGGCGGACATTGTCCTGCTCAACGATGATTTCTCAAGCATTCTGGCGGCCATTGAAGAAGGACGCACTATCGTGCGCACCATCAAAAAAGTCATCCTCTATCTCTTCTCTACAAGCGCCGGCGAGGTTCTTACCATCGCTGGGGCGCTCGCGGCAGGATATGCCATTCCCCTATTGCCTTCGCAGATTATCTGGCTCAATTTCGTAACTGACGGCTTTCTGGACGTAGCGCTTGCCATGGAGCCGAAAGAAAAATCATTTTTGCGGAGCCGGGACGTACGCCCCGCGCGCCAGCTCGTCGACCGTCTTATGATCGGACGCATCATCGTGATGGCAATCCCGATGGCGGCAGGCACGCTCTGGCTGTTTGGCGCATATGCCCCGGACAACCTTGTCAAAGGATACACGGCCGCCTTGACACTCCTGGCGGTATTCCAATGGTTCAATGCGTGGAACTGCCGCTCGGACGACCAGTCGGTCTTCCGGATCAATCCGCTCTCAAACAAATTTTTGATTGCGGCAACCGGCATGGTAATCCTCCTCCAGATTTTGGCCATATACCATCCGCTGATGAACCGCATCCTCCATACCGCGCCCCTTGGCATACGCGAGTGGCTGATCATTCTTCCCATCGCGGCCTCCGTTGTGGCGGCCGAAGAAATCCGCAAGTTTTTTCGCCGCAGATCATCCGTGTCGTTGCCATAACGGATCCCGCCTCTCAAAGGGCACACAAAAAGCCCCCGCCGAGGCGGGGGCTTTTTGTGTATGCGCGAGACGGGGTCAGAACATGATGTCTTCCTCGGCGCGCTTGTAGGAGTGGATCTCGTCCGCGGAAAACCAGTGTCTGATCTCGTGCGCGGCTTCGGACGGATCGCCCGACGCGTGCACGAGATTGCGGATGGCGCGCCTGCCGTCATTGGCCAGCACGGGTGAATCCACCGAGTAGTCCCCGCGGATCGTCCCCATCTCCGCAAACGACGGGAGCGTCTTGCCCACGATCTTGCGCACCATATCCACCGCGTGTATGCCCGATATGATGATCGCCACCATCGGCCCCGAGGTCAGAAAATCCGTATTCCATCCGTAAATCATCTTGCCTATTTTGAGAGGATCGTTCGTGCCCAGTTCTTTGACCGGATCTTTGCCATATTTGGCGTAGGACTCCAGGGTCTTGCCACCCATGCCGCGCAACCACTCGTCCGTCCCCGGATAGTGACCCCGCGCCGTCTTCTCGTCCGCCAGAATCATTTTGAGCGCGATGATTTTGAGGCCGCGCTGTTCAATCCTGCCGATGCACTCACCCACCAGACCCCGCTTGACGCCATCGGGTTTGACGAGCATAAACGTCCGCTCCTCGCGCGGATGCGATTCTTTCTTAGAATTGCGCGGTGATGTTTTCATAATTGAAAATTACTATATCAAAACCCGCGCACGGGCGCAAGCATGGGATTTCGGGCGCTACTCACCGGCGTCATCCGGCGTTCCGTTCCGATATGCGGGCGCCACTGCCATTGCGCGGAATTTCTCCCTGACCGGAGACAGCGATCCCGTACCCATGATCTCTTTGGTGTCAACCTCGTCCGTTTTGACGACGTACGGCCCGGAGGCGCCGGCAGAGAGTGCAAAGATATGCGCCAGGAGACTCGTGGCGTATGCGCCCTTGTCCAGATCAAATGCCATCACGATGCCCTCGGGAATACACCGGCTCCCGTGCAGAGTGAATTGCTTGAGCGTCTCCACTTCGTTGATATGCGGACGCGCATACGGAAAATCACGAAAAGCCCGGAAGGGCGGGCGCATGCGCCGCTCGTCGAGCAAATGTCCGTAATACCGCTCCATATCCGGACCGGGGTTGAGCGGCACAGGCAGGACGGACGGCGCCTCGCCGTCCTCCTGCACGGCCATGGCGGAGAGCGCGCGGTTGAAAAGCCAGCTCGCCCACGCGTATATCCAGATCTTCACCTGGTCCGGCACGCGATTGAGAGCGCCCGCAAAATCCCCCGGACGGTCATGCAGATATTCCATCATGAGTCTCTCGTGGCGAAACGTATCCGGCAGGGGCTCAATCATCCGCATTATCCGCTCCGGATCCCCCCACGCGCCGTCCAGGCGCGCCCGCGCATGCCTGAAATACGCAATCTCCCGCGACGACGCATGCGTGAGACTCATGCGCACAACACCCTCGTAATCGCCGCGGAGAATCAGTTCTCCCAGCCGGTGCGAGATGAGGCGCGGCGTGCCGAAGCGCTGGAGATAAAAAAAGTTCCAAAACCCCTGATCCGCTATATCGCCCAGTGCCGCATCCCATTGCGCGGGCGCGACGGGGTCCGGCGTGCGGATAAGCAGAGTGAAGCGGTTGCCGCGCAAAGCGCCCGTGGACAGCGCACCCGTGCCCGCCGATCCGTTTTTGAGGAAAAAATTCGGCGCGGATACCGATGCCACCGCATCGGGCGCCACCCCGCGGATGCTTATCGCCTGGGATGTTATCGCGCGCTTGTCTTTGATACCCGCCACCCCTATGGAATTTTTTTCAATGCCCAGGCGGCGCGCCAAATCGGCCGTCGCGCGGAGCGTATCGGTATCCATCTTGACCATGTCGCACCACAGCGTCCGCGCGCGCGGTGGGGGCGCGCCGCCGAAAAGCGGCGCTATATCAACGGTATGCACGATACCGTCCCGCGATATTTCCTCCACGACGAAATCCCCCGGCAGAAGTTTGATGTGCCCAGGCATGCGCGCGCGGAACACCGCGGGGTCTATGCCTATCTCGCGCAGTGTCGCGTCGTCTTCCGCGGACACAGGACGGACAAACAGCTCCGGATGCGCCGCCTCCTCGCCTTCCAAAAACATCTTTTCCCTCTCCGCATCCGATAACGAAGATATCTCCTCATTCTCTCGTGCCATAACGTGATAATAACAATTCGGGAGCATTTATGAAATACAAATAAGAGAGCCCTGCGATTGTCATCGCAGGGCTGAAACTGTGTCTATGCCTGCTCTGTCACCACCTCAACCGCGTCCCATATGGGCGCCTCAAACCATTCGTTATAAAACGCCAGTTCGCAACGGGGCGGCGCGTCGCGCCGGGTGATACAATTGACAGTGTGGACCACATTCCCCGCCTTGTCCGGCGGATTTGCCCACACATGAACCACGCCATACACCGCCCCCATGATATTCCGCAGGGGTTCAGCCGCCGACGGCGGCACATCCATGGATGTGCCTTCTTTGAAAATCATTACCAGAACTTTCGCCCACTGATTTTTCCTGTGCGGGAGGAGGTGTATATCAACCAAAACGTAGCCACGTTCCGCGATCTCGCGGAACATCCTTCCCAGGGACACATCATTTAATCCGTCGGGGCCGAAGACCGGTACGCCACTGTCTGCCACATCCGTCCGATATCGGTGCGGCTGGCGATCGTGGGCTTGTGCCTGCGCGGTATGTTTCTTTTCGCGCTCCTGCCAGTCTACCGACTGCAGAATAATACCTGCATTGGTAAGTCTGGTCGCCGCGCGTTCGTTGAGGTTGAACTTCACAATCACAACATCCGGCGGAGACGCCAGCGCCGCGGCAGGATGCTCATGGCACCTACCTTCTCTGACGGCCGCGTTCCGGCACCTCGCACCGCCTACCGTCTTTGCAGGACACGCATACGCATACATAAACAATCACCTCTTGTTTACAGGTGACAAAGATAAAGTAGAAAGAACGCGGAACTATTATGACTCATCCGCATTAAAAGTCAAGGTCTCGCGTGCGCCCGTCCGCCGGCGGACGGGCGACAATTGCAAAAAGCGCTCCAACGCTGTACTATCGCACCATACGGCGGCTATGGTGTAGAGGTAACACAGGAGCTTGTGGAGCTCTTATCACGGGTTCGATTCCCGTTAGCCGCCCCGTTATCCACAGAATTTTTTTATCGCGGCACGCGCAATCGTGCTACAATACGCCCATGGCGGAACAGGCGGTAAAAACCAAAGTACTCGTCATTGAGGATGACATCTTCATGAGCGACCTGCTCACCCAGGCGCTCAACCGAGCCGGTTTTGACATTGTCGGGGCCAAAACAGGCGCCGAGGGTATGGACAAGTTTCAAGAGTTCCGCCCCGATGTCATCCTGCTGGATCTGCTCCTGCCCGACGAGAACGGCTTTGACACATTGCGCAAAATCCGCCGGAGCGAGGGCGGGCCGACGGCAAAAGTACTCATCCTGTCCAATCTCTCGCGCGAGCAGAACGCCGAGGAGGCACAGCGCCTGGGTGCTGTGGATTATCTGGTCAAGGTCAATTTCTCTCTGGACGATATCGTGGCGCGCGTAAGATCAGTGGTCGCCGACTGATATTTCCCGCGCGGCACACACACACAAACACTCCGCGGCGGGACGCCGCGGAGTGTTTGTGTGTGTTGCACGCCTACCCGCCCGTGCCGGACGGACGTTATTTACCGCCCGTACTCCCCGCCGCGCGCTCCTCCGCCGCCATTGTCAGCGTATGTTCCCTGCCCTCGCGCAGAACTTTCACGGAGATTTTGTCGCCAAGCGTAACTTTTTCCAGCACGTCCTCAATCCCCACTTTCTCGTCTATCGGGACGTCATTGACCGCGACAATAATATCCGCCTCGCGGATGCCCGCGTGCTCTGCGGCGGATCCGTGCACCACCGCCGGACGATCTCCCACCCCCTCGCGCAGGACAAAAGCCCCGCGTTCCACCGGCAGGCGGAATCTTTTTTTGAGCATAGGGTTGAGCAGAAGATACCGCACGCCCATAAACGGCCGCCGTATCCTGCCGTATGTCTTGAGCTCCTCCAGATCGCGCAGGACTTTGTTGATCGGTATGGCAAAGCCGATATTCTGCGCGCCGTACACCACGGCGGCATTGATGCCGATGGCCTCGCCCCGCAGATTGACCAGGGGGCCGCCGGAATTGCCAGGGTTGATAGCCGCATCCGTCTGGATAAGTCCGCGGAGCCGCTCGTTGGTGCCGTCTCCGTCCACTGCCGCGCTGATCACCCGCGACAGGCCCGAGATGATGCCCGCGGACACCGTGTTTTGAAATTCGCCCAGAGCGGTCCCCACCGCCAGCACCGCCTGTCCCAGCTGGATCGCGTCCGAATTGCCCAGCGCCACCGCCGGCAGGCCGTCGGCGTCTATTTTCAGCACCGCCACATCATTGAGCGGGTCGCGCGCCAGCACGCGGGCCGGGTACGAATCCTCCGCCGCCGTGGTTACCATGTACTCGGCGTCCGGATCGTGCACGACGTGCTTGTTGGTGACAATCAGTCCCGCCGCATCCACGACAAAGCCCGACCCCCCGCCGATGCGGATCTTGCCCGTCGCCGTATGCGGCAGTTCCTCCTCCGAGGGCGGCGGGTCCAGATGGCCGCCGTGCTGGGTCATCAGCTCATACGGCCGCTCGTGCACGATGCGCTCGTAATCCTTGCCCACGACTATACTCGCCACCGCGGGCATCACTTTCCTGACCGTCGTGATGATTTTGTCCTCGTACGTTGTTTCCACCATGCGTATATGCTATCATATCCTAAGAAAAATGAAACGGGCCGGCGTTCCGGGCCCCCGTAGTTCAATGGAAAGAACAACTCCGTCCTAAGGAGTAGATGACCGTTCGATTCGGTCTGGGGGCACAGCGTGCGGGCTGATAAAAACACTATGATGTCATATTTCCAAAACTTTTCGGCGCACTGGCAGGCGCCCCTGGGCGCGGGACCTTTCGGCGTTGTCGGCGTGGTCATCTTTGCCCTGCTCCTGCTCTGGTCCCTCGTCTGGAAAGCGCTTGCGGTGTGGCGCGCCGCGCGCCAGGGACGCCGGTGGTGGTTTGTCGCTCTCCTGGTCGTCAATACATTCGGCATCCTTGAAATTCTTTTCCTGTTCGTGTTTAGTAAGAGGACGCGCGCGCCGGATGCCGGTGTCCCCGCGACGGACCCGGGCCTATAGTTAAGCGGTATAACGCCTCCATGGCATGGAGGAGGCCGGGGTTCGACTCCCCGTAGGTCCACCAAGTTTGATTTGCTTCCGATATTGACCGCGCCCGCGCCAAAGGCGCGGGCTTGGGCTGGCATCTCCGCCAAGAAATTCCGAGGGGTTTTGAATTCCGCCAAAAGCATTCCCGCCGCAAGGCGGCGGTCCCAGCCGATGGAGACAAGAAAATCCCTCATCCGTGAGGGATGGTGATGGCAAAAATCGCAAAATCCCTCGGCGTTAATATTGAGGCGTTGATAAAATAAGTATGATCAGGGGCAAATCCATAATTTACGATTTACCAATAGAGAGATTTAATCTCTTGCTTGAGAAGCTTGGGCTCGAAAAAGCATGGTATTCAATTTTGGCTACATATCTAAAAAACTCTAACAGAAAAGATTTGCTCTACATTCTTAATGAAAAGGAGTTTAATGATATTGAAATTCAAGATTTTGATTTTCTCACAGATTTATCTATTGGGGAAATTTCAGTTTTGTATGAATATTCTCTCGCCTATGTAGATCGAGATAAACGAAAACAAGAAGGGCAATATTTTACACCTGACGATGTGGCGCAGGTGATGGCAAAAAAAGCGGCAACTTTTCCAAAAAACAAAATTTGGATAGACCCGTGCTCCGGTGTCGGTAATCTTTCATACTGGCTCACTAAATATCAAGACGGCCCGGAACAATTTTTGAAGAAAAATCTCATTTTGATTGACCGCGATAAACTCGCCCTGTTTATTGCGCGATTTATTTTAGCCACCCATTTTCAGAAAAATGAAAAAAGGCTATTTGAAAAAATCAAAACGAATTTTATTGCCGCCGACTTTCTGATGTCCGACAGTTTACCGAAACACGATTACGCCATTCTCAATCCGCCTTATGTTGTTGTGGAGCCAGATAACAGATTTGAAACGAGCGAAGCGAGGGATTTATACGCATACTTCTTGGAAAAAGTTATCAAAACTTCAGCTGGGTTCATTTCTATTACGCCGCAAACATTCACAAACGGACAAAAATTTAACTCGCTTAGAAAATTACTGATCAGTTCGTTTACTGATATATGCGTTTATTGTTTTGACAATGTTCCGGATAATATATTTCGCGGAATCAAATTTGGTTCAAAGAATACAAACACAGCGAACAGCACGAGGGCCGGCATTATTGTCGCGCGACAAAACGACGACAAACAGACTTTCAAAATAACGCCGCTTCTTAGGTGGCGCGTAAAGGATAGGCAGAAACTCCTTAATTCCGTTGATAATTTTTTGGCGGAAATTACACCGAGAATAGATATATTTCCAAAGCTTCAAAAAGATTTGTTGCCGCTTTACGAAATGATACGAGGCCAGCACAGAATGCTCGCGCACTTTGTTTCTCGACATCAAACTCAATACAAACTCACCGTGCCCTCAACTCCAAGATATTTTATTTCCGCATTGAAAAGATCAGTCGAGCGGTCTTCGTTCAAAACATTATATTTTTATAGCGAACGAGAGCGCGACCTTGCCTATTTACTTTTGAATAGTAGTTATATGTATTGGTGGTGGCGCGTAAATGACGGCGGGATGACCATATCTGAAAAAACACTCCTTACGCTTCCTGTGATAGAGAATGTTGTAATAGATGAAAAACTTTTATCAAAGATTGAGCATTCAGAAATAACGAACCGCGTAGTAAAGCGAAACGCCGGGAAAGACAATGAAAACGTCAAGCACGATCCTTCGTTAATCAAGGAAATAAACAAAAAAATATTTCCGCGTTTCGCGAGTGCGCTGGAAGCATTACACAATAATTCAGTAATTTAATTTCTGGTAATTAGTGGGAAACGTAACCAAAATAGATATGAAGAAATGATTTGAATAAATTGTCGCGCCGGTGGTTGAATCGGTACTCTACCTCCTTAAGATACATCGGGAAATGATACTTGGAAACCCCG
>Ga0233425_10002078_pt1 | contig 41000 bp, 40 predicted proteins | sample Watercolumn_Towu_2_FD_181712 | JGI IMG/M metagenome (GOLD analysis project Ga0233425, IMG submission 181712) | Freshwater microbial communities from Lake Towuti, South Sulawesi, Indonesia - Watercolumn_Towuti2014_140_MG | ecosystem: Environmental > Aquatic > Freshwater > Lake | place...
GTTCTTCATCCCCGTTCCGGGGTAACCGGATAGTTACCAGCGTGCCGCCGCCGCCGCGCCCGTGTCAACCCGCGCCTCACGCCCTCAGGTATCCCAGGATCACGTCGATCACGTGGCGCTCGCGCTGCTTCAGCGCCGCGCGCTTCAATAGGTCTCGCCCGAAAATCGTGGTGAGCGTGTGGACGTTGGAGAAGTAGAAGTAGCACACGCCCGCGACCGAGATGTAGAGCTGAAGCGGATCGACGCCGCCCCGGAACACGCCGGTTTCGCGCCCGCGTTTCAGGATGTCGCCGAGCGCCGCGATCACGGGGCTGTTGATTTCACGCACGCGCGAGGAGTGCCGGATGTGCCGCGCGCGGTGCAGGTTCTCGCTGTTCAAGAGCGTGACGAAGTGCGGATGGTCGAGGAAGTAGCGGAAGGTGAAGCGCACCAGCTTGCGCATCGCCTGGACAGGCGGCAGGGCTTCGAGATGCAGCCCTTCCTCGCGGTGGCGGATATGCGCGTAGGTGCGCTCCATCACCGCCAGGAACAGCCCTTCCTTGTTGCCGAAGTAGTGGTAGAGCATGCGCTTGTTGGCGCCGGCGCGGCGCGCGATGGCGTCGACGCGCGCGCCGCCCAGCCCGCGCGCCGCGAATTCCGCCGTGGCCGCGGCCAGGATGCGTTCGCGCGTGCGCGCCGGGGCGCGCGGGCGGCCGTTGCCGTTGCCGGCGCCGTTGCGCTTCCTCATGCCAGCTCCGGCCCGGCCAGGGCGAACAGGTGCCGCTCGTCGCCCAAGCCCGGCGCATGGCCCAGGACCATGCGCCAGAAACGCCGCCGCGCCTCGCCGCCGGCGGCATCGATCCAAGCGGCCACGCGGCCGTGCCGCTCCGGCACGTCGAGGATGAAGGGAGGCTTCAGCGCCGTCGCGGCGGCCGAGACCAGGGCCAGCGCGGTTTCCTCGTCGCGCGCGACGACCGGGCCGATCTGCGTGGCGAAGCGCCCGTCGCGGCCCAGCACGTAGCCCACCCATTCCCCGTCCCGTTCCGCGACATGGGCCGCGCGCGGCGCGCGGTCGAACAGGTGCTCGAGAACGTGCAGGCGGTCGAATCCGGTCAACTGCGTATCCAGGGCGGCGACGGTGGCCAAGTCGCGGGCGGCCATCGGCCGGATCCACATCCGTTCGGGCGCCGCCGGCGGTTCGGGCGCTCGCTCCAGGTGCCAGCGCCGGAGCTGATAGACCGCGCGAAAGCCGAGCCGCTCGTAGATCGGCCGGCCGAGCTCGGTTGCATCCAACCCGGCGACGGCCCCGAGCGCGAGCGCGCGCGCCACGCGATCCTTCAGCAGCCGCGTGCCCAGACCCTTATGCCGCCACGCCCTAGCGGTGATCACCATGCTGATCCACGCCGCGTGCGGGCCCAGCTTCACGATCAGCGCGGTCGCGGCCCAGCGCCCGGACGGGCCGGCGAAGCCCCGGCCTTCGCCCTGCTCCAGCATGAAGCGCCAGTCCGCCGCCACCTGGTTCCAGCCGACCTCGGCCGAGAGCGGCACGAGCGCCGCCGCCGCGGACGGCGGAATCGCCTTTTCGGCGAGCCCTTCCGCCTGCGCCTCAGTACTGCCCATCGCGCACCTCGTAGTGCGTGGGCTTGCCGTGGCTGGGCATGGCGCGCGTCACCCAATCGGCGGTCCATTCGATCATGCGCCGCAACGGCACCGGGGCGGACCCGAACTCCTGGCGCATCCGCGCCGTGTCGCTGAGCCACGCGGTGGCGCTTTCCATGCCGGCGAGGCGCGGCTTCTTGCCCAACAGCCTGCCGAACTCCTCGGCCAGCCGGCGCACCTCGACAGTCTCCGGGCCGCTGACGTTGATCGGCGTCGTGGGCGTGGCGGCGTGCGCTAGGCAGCGCAGCGCGACCGTGTTGGCGTCGCCCTGCCAGATCACGTTGACGTGGCCCATCGACAGGTCGATCTCGGCGCCGTCGCGCACCTTGACCGCCACGTCGTGCAGCACGCCGTAGCGCATGTCGATCGCGTAGTTGAGCCGCACCAGGCGGCCCGGCGTCTTGTGTTTCTCCGAGAGGTAGCGCACCGCGCGCTCGCGTCCGACGCACGACCATGCGTAGTCCCCCGGCGGCGGGTTGAGCGGCGTGTCCTCGTTCGCGCCGCCGCTCGCCACGGGGACGAACGGATAGACGCATCCGGTCGAGAACGCGACGAAGCGCGAGCGGCGGAAAACCTCGGCGGCCTGCGCGTAGGCGAGCACGTTGACCGCCCAGGCCGTGGGCTCGTTGCCGGTGGCGCCGAACTTGTAGGCGATCATGCACACCACGTTCGGCGCGCGCGGCAGCGCCTCGACCGCCGCGCGGTCGAGCAGGTCGCAGGCGATGGTTTCTATCCCCGCCCGTTGCAGCCGCTCGCGCAGGCCCTTCTCGGAGAACCGCGCCACGCCCACGACGCGCCGCCCCGGCGTGGCGCGCCGCGCCATCATCGCCAGCGTCGGCCCCATCTTGCCGCCGACGCCCAGCACCAGGATGTCGCCCTGGGTTTGCGCCAGGTCCCGCCGCAGCGCCTCCGTGGGGATGCTCAGGAAATCCTCGAGATGCTCGACGCCCTCGAAGCGCTTCGGCAGATCGGCGATCATCGCTTGGCCCTGCGCGCACCCGCTGCGGCCCTCTTCGCCGCCGCCGGCTCGATCTTGGCCGCGGGCGCGGCCGGCATCTTGCGCATGGAGGCGAAATCCATCTCCGCGCCGACCGCGAAGCCGGGGCAGCCAAGGGATTTCAGGTTCAACCGCCCGCGCGCGATGCGCAGCCGCGCCGGGCCGCGCTCCAGGACGTAAAGATCGGGATGCGCGGCGGCGAAGCGGCGCTGCTCGGCCATCGGCGCGAAGCACATGCCGTCGATGAAATGGTGGCCGTTGCGCTCGACATGCACGATGCCGAGCAGCGACACCAGCGCCAGGTCCTGCTGCACGCATACCCCGGCCCAGGTGGTCAGGTCCTCCGCCGACATGAAATAGCGCGCCGACTCGGCCTGGCCGTTCATGCGCACGACCCGCGCGGCGTTCAGCAGCGACTTGTAGAAGCCCTTGCAGGTTTTGCTCGACACGCCCGCGTAGCCGAGCCTGGCCGCGGCGGGAAACGAGCCCAGCTCGCCGTCCGACTCGTCGATGATCAGCGCCTTGCGCTTCGCCAGCGCGTCGACCGGCCGCGACAGCGCCACGGCGCGCTTGATCGGCTGCTCGATGAACAGAATCGAGGCGACGAGGCGTTGCAGCGCCGGCGTCTCGTCCATCCGGCGCCACAACTCGGCGATGCCCTCGACATCGTCGTACTGCTCGTTGCCGTCGAGCGTCGCCTTGTAATCGCCGATCTCGCGGTCGAGCACCTGGGCGATGCGCGCGAGCCGGTCAAGGTCGGCCGCGACGTCGCCCCCCACCTTCAGCTTGTAGTAGCGGCCGCGGTAGTAGCGCGCGACCTCCTCCAACGTTTCGGGCAGGCCGTCGTTCACGCGCTGGTCCGGCTTCTGGTCCTGGGCGACGATCGGGTCGACCAGGCCCACGGTGTGGCGCACGTCGATGCGCTCGCCGGGCCTCAAGCGCGACAGGAACGCCTCGAGGTCGAACCCGTCGAGATCGGGCGTCAGGCTCGTGACCGCCATGCCCGGGAGGTTGGCGCGGATCGCCGCGGCGAAGGACAGCTTCTGCGCCTGGCCCAGCGCGTCGAGGACGGCGCGGTCGAGCAGCGCGGGCCCGAAGCTCGCCACCAGCGGGTTCAGGCCCAACGCCGCCCCGCGGGCGAGCTGGTCGGCGTAGGTGTCGGCGTAAAGCCCGAAGGCGGTGCTCCAGCCCCGGCCCGTGTAGAGCTTGACCGCGAGGTCGAGCGCCTGGCGCAACTGGTCCAGATTCTGGTCGTCGCTCAAGCCCGGGTTCTTGTCGAACCACTTTGCCGCCAGGGTCTCGGCCGCAACGCCCTCGGCCACGCGCCCGTCGCTCAGCGCCACGCGCGCGCGGATTACGGCTTGCGTCGCCTCGGTCACGGTGACGACGCCGAAGCGGAAGGGCAGGCGCAGCTTGACGTCGCGCTCGAAGCGCTCGACCGACTCGAGCTTCAGGCGCGGCGCCTGGGCGTTCATTCCAGCGACTCCAGGATGCCCTGGATGTAGCCGATGGCGCGCGCCGCGCAGCCCACGCCGTCGGGCTTGTACACGAACGGCTCGACCGCGACCCAGCCCTTGTAGTCGGCGGCGAGCATCGCCTTCAGCACCGGCGCGAAGCGGTCGTCGCCCTGCCCCGGCCCCTGCCGGTTGCGGTCGTTGAGCTGGACGTGCGCCACCAGGCCCGAGGGCAGCCAGCGGCTCACCACGTCGGCCACCGGCGCGGCTTCGCTCTGCGCCGCCGCCGAGGTGTCGATCATGGTGCGCAGGGCCGGGCTGTTGATGCGCCGCACGATCACCGCGGCTTCCTCCAGCGTGTTGACGAAGTCGGTCTCGCCCCGCGCCAGGGGCTCGATGCAATAGGTCACGCGCGCCTGGGCCGCGTCCTCGGCCACCGAGGCCCAGGCGGCGACGCCGCGCTCGGCCGCGGCCCTGGGATCGGCTTCGCCGGCGATCCGGCGTTGCGCGGGCGAGCCGTGCACCAGGTAATCGCCGTCGAGGTCCGCGCACAGGCCGATCAGCCGGCGCATCACGTCGACCGTGCGCTCCCACGCCGCCTGGTCGGCCGTGGTGATCGACAGGCCCTTGGGCGCGACCAGAAGCCAATGCAGCCCGCTGATGGCGATGCCGGCGTCGGCGGCGGCGCGGCGCAGCTCGACGCGGCGGTCCCGGCCCATGCGATAGGCGTCGTCGCCGAGGGTGAACGGCGCGAGCTCCAGCCCCGCGTAGCCCATTTCGGCCGCGAGCGCGCATTGCCGCGGGAAATCGGCCTCGCGGATCACCTCGTTGCACAGCGACAGCTTCATCGCGCGCCCGGCGTCCCCCCACTGGTCACGGCACCCGGTTTCCCTTGACGAGCCCGGCCGTGCGGAGCCAGTCTATCGTCCGGGACGCCAAGTAACCAGTTCGTTACTTAGCACTCTAGGGGAAACCGGGAGGAACCATGAAGAAGATTTTCCGCCCTGCCGCCGCGGCCGCCGCCGCGCTGTTGCCGGCGATGCTGCCTGCGGGCGCCGAGGCCCAGTATTCGTGGAAGCCCGACAAGCCGGTGCAGATCATCGTGCCGTGGGCGGCGGGCGGATCGACCGACCAGATGGCGCGCATCGTCGCGGCCGAGCTCGAGGGCGAGCTCAAGCAGAAATTCGTGGTGGTGAACCAGCCCGGTGCGTCGGGATCGGTGGGCACCAAGAACGCGCTGGAAGCGGCCAAGGACGGCTACACCTGGGCGGCGGGCGCGGCGGTCGACGTCGGCACCTACAAGGTGCTGGGGCTGCTCGACACCAGGCTTGAGGACTGGGAGCTGTTTTTCGCGGTCGCCAACGTGAACTGCATCGCGGCCAACCCCGCCACGCCGTACAAGGAATTCGGCCAGTTGCTCGCCGCGCTGAAGAAGGACGGCGCCAACGTGTCGGTCGCGACCGCGGGCCTGTCCTCGGCCGGGCACAACTACATGGAATCGATCGTCGCCGCGGACAAGGCGGTGAAGTACAAGCACGTCACCTACAACGGCGGCGCGCCGGCGGTGACCGCGACCGTCGGCGGCGAGACGCAGGTGGTGGCGCAGCTCCTGGTCGAGATGGCCGACCACATCAAGGCCAAGCGGCTGGTCGCGCTCGCCTGCCAGACCGAGAAGCCGGTGAAACTGGAGGGCTTCGGCGACATTCCGGCGATCACCAAGTGGCTGCCGAAGATGCCCGCGCCGGTGAACTATTTCGGCATCTGGGTGCCGAAGGCCGCGCCGAAGAACGTGGTCGAGACCATGCAGGCGGTATGGAAGAACAAGATGGCCAAGGACGAGCCGTTGAAGAAATACGCCGACTCAAAGGCCGCCCTGTTCGCGCCGATTTACGGCAAGCAGGCGCATGACGAGGCGATGAAGATGGTGCGCTACACCGCGTGGCTCTACTTCGACGCCGGCAAGGCGAAGGTGAAGCCCGACGAGCTGGGCATCAAGCGCCTGAACTAGCCGCGTCCTAGGGGTGGCGGCGGCGCCGGGGCCGCCCCCACCTCCGTCATCCCCGCGCAGCGACGGCCATCGATGGCAAAGAAGCCCGCGACCTCTGCACCGGCGCTGCTTCCGCACGAAGAACCGCTGCCGCCGCGCGTCGATTTGTACGTCGCCGCGGCGTTTCTGGCGCTCGGCATCGCCATCATCGCGCTCGCGGCGCAGATGCCGACGTTCTACGAGCGCCTGCAGCAGATCTACACCGCGCCGGGCCTGGTGCCGGCGCTGCACGGCGCGATCATCGCGCTGCTCGCGGTGTGGCTCGCCCTGCGCGCGGTGGCGCGCGGCGCGTTCAAGCCGGGCCCGGGCGGAACCAAGGAGCGGCGCGAGGGCTACAGCAACGTCCGCCTCGGCGTGGCGGCGCTGCTCTGCCTCGTGTACGCCGGCGGAATGGTGAGCCGGATGCCGTTCTGGCTTGCGACCACCCTGTTCGTGTTCGCGTTCATCGTGCTGTTCGAGTGGCGCGAGCGCGCGCCGTGGGCCGAACGCGCGAAGCCCCTCGCCGCCGCCGCCGCCGTGGCCGCGGGCACCGCCGTCGGCGTCATGCTGGTGTTCGAGCGGCTGTTCCTGGTGCGGTTGCCCTGATGCTCGAAAGCCTCGGCCAGTTCGGCGGCGCGTTCGCGACCCTGCTCAGCGGCACGGCCGTGCTCAACGTGTTTTGGGCGATGCTGCTCGGCATCGTGATCGGCGCCCTGCCGGGCCTGACCGCGACCATGGGCGTGGCGTTGATGACCACGCTCACCTTCACCATGACGCACAACCAGGCGATCATGGTGCTGATCTGCATCTATGTCGGCGCGATCTACGGCGGCAGCCGCAGCGCGATCCTGCTCAACATTCCCGGCACGCCGGCCTCGGCCTGCTCCACGCTCGACGGCTACCCCCTGGCACGCCAGGGGCTGGCCGGCCGGGCCATGGGCATCTCGACCAGCGGGTCGTGGCTCGGCACGCTGTTCGGCACGCTGTGCGTGGCCACCCTGACGCCGATCCTGGGCGAGGTGGCGCTGAAGTTCCAGAGCTACGAGTTCTTCTGGATTGCGGTGTTCGGCATCGTGATCGCGGGCACGTTGTCGGGCGGCGACGCGCTCAAGGGCTACATCGCGGGCTTCCTGGGCCTGTGGATCGGCACCATCGGTCAGGAGCAGTACTACAACTACCCGCGCTTCGCGTTCGGCAGCACCGATCTTTCCGGCGGCATTGGGCTGCTGCCGGCCCTCGTCGGCTGCTTCGGCATGTCGGAGGTGCTGCTCGCGATGCGCGCTCCGGCCGCCAAGGCGGTGTCGAGCGCGATCGACTCGGTGATCCCGCGCATCCGCGACGTGTTGCAGTACTGGCGCACGATCCTGCGCTCGGGCGCCATTGGTACGTTCATCGGCATCCTGCCGGGAATCGGCGAAGACGTGGCGGCCTGGTCGTCCTATGCCGCCGCGCGCCGCGCCAGCAAGGAGCGCGAGAAGTTCGGCAAGGGTTCGGTCGAGGGATTGATGTCGGCGGAAACCGGCGAAAGCGCCTGCGTGCCCGGCGCCATCATCCCGGTGCTCACCCTGGCGATACCGGGCTCGGCGCCGGCGGCCGTGCTGATGGCGGCGATGTTCATCCACGACATCAACCCCGGCCCGATGCTGATGGTCAACACGCCGGAGTTCTTCTACCAGATCGTCGCCATGCTGGTGATCGCGGACATGGCCAAGCTTTTCTACGGCTTCTTCCTCGTGCGCCCGCTGCTGAAAATCCTGCTGGTGCCGCGCGAGCGGCTGATGCCGATCGTGTTCGTGCTGTGCGTGATCGGGGCCTACGCCATCACCTCGCGCGTGTTCGACATCTACGTGATGGTGTTCTTCGGCTTCGTCGGCCTGGCGCTGCGCGAGCTCAAGTTCCCGATGCCGCCGCTGATCCTGGGCCTCGTGCTGGGCGAGCTCTTGGAGAACAACCTGACGCGCGGGCTGGTCCTGTCCGACGGCAGCATCGCCCCGTTCTTCACGCGGCCGGTCAGCGGGGCGCTCGCCTTCATCACCGCCGCGACGATCGTCTGGTCGATCCCCGGCGCGCAGGAGTGGGTGCGCGGGACGCTGCGCCGCGCCTTGGGGCGGGCTTCGCCGTCCGCGCCTTGAAGAGGCCGGTCCGGTAGGCCCGCTCGCAGATCGCGAGCGTCTTCAGGTTGTCCTCGGGCCGCGTGTCGAACGGCCGCCCCGAGTCGAGGCAATCCAGGAAGTGCCGGAACACCCCCTCGTAGGCGTTGATGTAGTTGGCCTGATGGTCGACCTCCAGCGTCTCCGGCGTCTTGCCGATGCTCTGCAGCGTGGTGCCTTCGAGCCGGATCGTGCCCTCGTCGCCCAGGATCTCCAGCCGGTCAAACTGCCCGGGCGGATAGCCGTGCGCCATGAAATCGCCCACCAGCGCCACGCCCTCGCCGCCGCCGCCGGTCATCATCAGCATCACGCGATCCTCGCCCGCGATCTTCGCGCACGACTTGCCGAGCCGCGCGCCGTCGAGCGCGAGGTCGCCCAAGAGGAAACGCAGGCAATCGACGTGGTGGATCAGCACTTCCATCAGCAGCAGGCGCTTTTCGGTGGCGAAGAAGGGCTGGCGCTCGACCGCGTACATCCTGCCGTCGGCGCCGGGAACCAGGCCCGAGGTCAGCACCGTCATGATCGCCTGGCGCACGCGGCCGACGCGTCCTTGCTCCAGCCATTTCTTGATCAGCAGGTAGTGGGTGCGGAAGCGCCAGTTCTCGTGCACCATCAGCCGCGAGCGCTTACCCACGCCGCGCACCAACGCCTGGGCCTCCGCTAGGGTGGGCGCCAGGGGCTTCTGGCACAGGATCGGCAGGCCCCTCTTCGCCGCCAGGAGGCACACCCCGGCGTGGTGCTCGCGCGGCACCGCCACGTCGACCGCGTCGATCCGCTCGTTCGCAAGCAATTCCGCCGCGCTCGCATAGGTGCGCGGGATGCCGAACTCGGCGGCGCGGAGTTCCCGCGCCGACTTGTTCGGGTCGGCGACCGCAACCACGCGCGCCCGGTCGCCGAGCCTCTGCCAGCCGCGCAAGTGATGCTGGGTAACCCAGCCCGCGCCGATCAATCCGATGGACCTCATCTGCGTTCGATTCCCTTCCTTCGGCGCGGGGCGGCGCTCAACCGCCGCTGATGGCGTCGGCGGCCTGGACCGCGAGCTTGCACGCCGCTTCGTCCTTCCGCGCCAGCGCCGCTTCCGCCTCCTTGATCTTCAGGAGCGCGTCGTCCTTTTTCCAGGACTGCGGCAGCTGCTGGATGGCCTGCTTGACCTTCTTCAAGTCGTCGGCGCAGGCCGCGGATGCGGGCGTGGACGCGACCGCGAGCGCGGCGGCGATCACGGCGAGATACATCGGATGCTTCATCGTCGAACGTCCTCCGTCGGTTCATCATCGGGCCCGCGGTCAATACGACCGCGGCAGCCCCAGGACGTGCTGCGCGAGATAGGCCAGCACCATGTTCGTGGAGATCGGCGCGATTTGGTAAAGCCGCGCCTCGCGCCACTTGCGCTCGATGTCGTATTCGCGTGCGAACGCGAAGCCGCCGTAGGTCTGCATCGCCGCCTCGCCGGCGCGCCACGCGGCCTCGGCCGCGAGATGCTTGGCCATGTTGGCCTCGGCCCCGCAGTCGCGCCCCGCCGCGAACAGCGCGGCGGCCTTGCGCGCCATCAGGTCGGCGGCTTCGAGCTCGGCATAGGCGCGCGCGAGGGGAAACTGCACGCCCTGGTTCTGGCCGATCGGCCGGTCGAACACGCGGCGCTCCTTGGCGTATTCCACCGCCTTCCTGAGCAGCCAGCGCCCGTCGCCCACGGCCTCTGAGGCCAGCAGCGTGCGTTCCGCGTTCATGCCATCGAGGATGTAGTGGAAGCCCTTGCCTTCCTCGCCGATCAGGTTCTCGGCCGGCACTTCCAGGTTGTCGAAGAACACCTCGGTGGTGTTGTGGTTGATCATGGCCTTGATCGGGCGGATTTCCAGGCCCTTGCCCTTGCTCGCGGCGATGTCCACCAGGAACACCGACAGGCCCTCGGTGCGCTTCTTGATCTTGTCGAGCGGCGTGGTGCGCGCTAGGAGCAGCATCAGGTCGGAATGCAGCGCGCGCGAAGTCCACACCTTCTGGCCGTTGACCACGTAGCGGTCGTTGCCCTTCTTCTCGGCGCGGGTCTTGAGCCTGGTGGTATCCGAGCCGATCGTGGGCTCGGTCACGCCGAACGCCTGGAGCCGGAGCTTCCCGCCGGCGATGCCGGGCAGGTATTTCTTCTTCTGCTCCGCGCTGCCGTGCCTGAGCAGCGTGCCCATGATGTACATCTGGGCGTGCGCCGCGCCGGCCGAGCAGCCGCTGGCGCCGATCTCCTCCAGCACCACGGCCGCGGCGCGCAACGGCAGGCCCGAGCCGCCGTACTCCTCGGGGATCAGCGCCGACAGGAACCCGGCCTCGGTCAAGTCGTGCACGAACGCGGTGGGATATTGCTGCGCCTCCTCCAGCTTGCGCCAGTACTCGCCCGGATATTTGGCGCAGACCCGGCGCACCGACTCGCGCAGCTCGGGGTAGTCCTCTCCCAGTTCGACGCTGACCGCCTCGCCCATGGCCCTGCCCGCCGTCAAGCCGCGAGCGCGCGGTAGGTCTTGGGCACGCCGGCGCGCGCCACGTCGCCATAGAACGGCACGCCCGGCAGGTCCTTCTCGACCGCGCGCCGCACCGCCAGCAGCTTCGCCAGGTCGATCCCCGTGTCGAAACCCATCTGCTCGAGCATGAACACGCAATCCTCCATGGTCACGTTGCCCGTCGCTCCCGGCGCATAGGGGCAGCCGCCCAGACCGCCGAGCGAAGCATCGAAGTTGCGCACGCCTTCCTCCAGCGCCGCCAGCACGTTGGCCAGGCCCAGCCCGCGCGTGTTGTGGAAATGCGCGAACAGCGGGCGGGAGCCCACCAGCGGCTTCACGCGCCGGAACAGCCGCTTGACCTGCGCCGGATCGCCGTAGCCCACGGTGTCGGCGAGCGCGATCTCCTGCGCGCCGGCTTCGGCGACTTCGGCGGCGATCTCCGCCACGCGGGTCTCGTCCACCTTGCCCTGGATGGTGCAGCCGAACGCGGTGGCCAACCCCACGCCCAGGGCCGGGCGCCTGGCCTTGTCCACGGCGTTCACCAGGGCGACGATGCGCTTGAAATCGTCGATCGCCTCCCGCGTCGTGCGGCGCACGTTCGAGCGGCTGTGCGCCTCGCTGACCGACACGACGTAGTTGAGCTTGTGCGCGGCGGTCTTGAGGCCCCGCTCCGCCCCCTTGAGGTTCAAGATCAGGGCGGTCACGCGCAGGCCCGGCAGGGTGCAGGCATGGGCGATCACCTCTTCCGCGTCGGCGAGCTGCGGCAGCAGCTTCGGCGGCACCATCGACGTGGCCTCGACGGAACGCAGGCCCGCCGCGTATTCCGCGTCGATCCACGCCTTCTTTCGCCCGGTCGGCATGAAGTGCTGGATCATCTGCAACCCGTCGCGCAGGCCGACTTCGCGCAGCGTCACCTTTTCGCCCATACCCACCTCCCGCCGCCTAGCGTCCCTTGAACGCGGGCTTGCGTTTCTCGTTGAACGACCGGATGCCCTCGCGCCGGTCCTCGGTCGGGACGGTGCGGTTGTACGCCTCGATTTCGAACATCAGGCCGTCCCTGAGGCTCATCTGCAGCCCGCGATGGATCGATTGCTTGGCCTGGCGCACCGAGACCGGCGCGTTGCCCGCGATCGCCTTGGCGGTTTCCAGGGCCTCGGACATGACTTTGCCCGCCTCGCACAGGCGGTTGACCATGCCCCAGGCCAACGCCTCGTCGGCGCCGAACGGCCGGCCGGTCAGGATCGCTTCCTTGGCGCGGCGCTCGCCGATGGCGCGCGGCAGGTTCTGCGTGCCGCCCGCGCCCGGCATGATGCCGAGCGTCACCTCGGTGAAAGCGAAGCGCGCGGTCCGCGCCGCGTAGATGAAGTCGCAGGCCAGCGCCAGCTCCAGGCCTCCGGCATAGGCATGGCCGTTCACCGCCGCGATCACCGGCACCGGACAGTCGATCATGGCGCGCACCATGCGCTCGAAAATCAGGTGCTGGGCCTGCCAGATCTCGTCCGACATGCCGTGCCGCTCCTTCAGGTCGGCGCCGGCGCAGAACACGCGCGCGCCCGCGCCCGTCAGCACCACGCAGCGCGCGGCTTGGGGATCGGCGGCGAAGCCGGTGAACAGCTCCAACAGGTCGCGGCCCATCTGGGTGTTGAGGGCGTTCGCGGAATCCGGGCGGTTGAGCGTGACCGCGAGCACGTGCTCGGCCGGCCGGTCTAGAGCCAAGGTCTCGTAGGGCTGGCGCATCGCTGCTTCCCGGGGTTTTCGAAACCTGACAATATTGGGATCGCCGCGCGGGGTCAAAACGCGCGGGCGGATTTAGGGACCGACGCCATGACCGAGCTGACGCAGCAACTCGCCGAATTCGCCGCAGGCATGGCGCTCCAGGCGATCCCCGAGGAGGGCCGGCGCATCGCCAAGACCGGGTTCGCCGACACCGCGGCGGTGATGATCGCCGGCGCGGGCGAGCCGGCCGTCGGCATCGTCGCGCGGGAATTGGCGGGACCAGCCACCAACGGCGGCGGCGAAACCGCCTCGCTCCTGCCGCGCGGCGGCATGCGTGCGGCTGAGGCTGCGGTCCTGGTAAACGGCGTCGCCGCGCACGTCCTGGATTACGACGACGTCGCGCTCGACGGCCATCCCAGCGCCGTGCTGGTGCCGGCGATCCTGGCCCAGGCCGAGGCGACGGGCGCGAACGGCGCAGAGATGGTCGCGGCTTATGTCGCGGGCTACGAGGTGTGGGCCGAGCTTCTGGCGCGCGTGCCCGGTCCGATGCACACCAAGGGCTGGCATCCGACCGCCGTGCTAGGCACGGTGGCGGCGGCGGCGGCCTGCGGACGCCTGCGCCGCCTCGATGCCGGACGCATGGCGCACGCGCTTTCGCTTGCCGCGTCGATGGCCGCCGGCCTCGTCGCCAATTTCGGCACCATGACCAAGTCGTTCCAGGTCGGCCGCGCCGCGCAGTCGGGCTTGACCGCCGCGAAGCTCGCCGCCGCGGGCTTCACCGCGTCGCCCGACGCGTTCGAGCACGCCGCCGGGTTCGTCACCGCCTTCGGCAAGGGCGAGAAGGCAGAGCGCCCGCGTCCGCTCGATTCCAACCGGACTTGGCAGATCGTCCGGCAGGGCTTGAATGTGAAGCGCTATCCCCTGTGCTATGCCACGCACCGCGCGATCGACGCGGCGATCGACCTGGTCGAGAAGCACCAGGTCAGGCCGGGCGACATCGAGAAGATCAACGTCGCCACGGGCACGACGCAGATGCTGATGCTGCGCAACCATCGGCCGCAGACCGGCCTGGAGGCGAAATTCAGCATGGAGTTCGCCATGGCCTCGGCCGCGATCGCGCGGCGCGTGGGCCTCGGCGAGCTGACCGACGGCTTCGTGCGCAGGCCCGAGATCCAGGCGATGCTGCCGAACGTCACGACGGCAGCGATCCGGGACCCCGGCGTGGGCGACACCTTCGCGCCGTTCGACGAGGTGAGCATCACGCTCAAGACCGGCCGCAACATCGAGAGCGGACGGATCGAGCATGCGCTCGGCAGCCATGCCAAGCCGATGTCGGCGAGTCAGCTGCGCGCCAAGTTCGAGGACTGCGTGGGCGACGCGTTTCCCGCCGCCGACCGGGCCCAGGCATTCGAGGGCTTCATGGCGCTGGAGAAGATCCCCTCGGTCGCGGCGCTGAAGCTCGCGCGGGCCTGATCAGCGCAAGCCGTCCCACCGCGCGCGCAACTCGTCCGCGGTCATCGCGCGCCGGCCGATCGCGGCGAGGCCCCGCACCGCTTGGCCGACCAGATCGGCGTTCGACGCGGCGCGCGAGCCGTCGGCGAGCAGGAAATTGTTCTCGAAACCGACGCGCGCGCCGCCGCCGAGCGCGCCGGCCGCCACGGCGCAGGCCCCTTCGTCGGGACCGAAGGCGCAGACCATCCAGTCATGGAAGCCGGGATCGGGCGGCATGAAGTCGAGCAGGTCGCAGGGATGCGATACTTGTCCCGCCGCGTAGCGCCCCAGCACGAACAGCACGGCCGCGCCTTTGCCCGGCACGATCCCGCGCCGGCGCAAGTCGGCCAGCCGCGCGGCGTCGTCCTTCGAATACAGGATGAACTGTGGCGCGACCCGCTCCCGATGCATCCAGGCCAGCAGCCCCGCGAAGTCCTTTTCCGCAGCAGCGTCGGGACACAGCTCGCGCACCGCTAGGGATGCCGCCTCGGCCCCGACCGCGCGGACGGCCGCGATCTGCTCGGCCGGCTTGTAAATGCCGACCGCCTCGGTGGTCATCTGCACGACCAGCCGGTCGCCGACCGCCCGGCGCACCGCGTCGATCGCGGCGCGGTAGGTTCCGGCGTCGAGCGTGTGGCGCCCCGCGCGGTCGCGTACATGCAGGTGGATCATCGCCGCGCCCCGGTCCGCGCATTCCGCGGCGCAGCGCGCGAGCTCCGCGGCCGTGACCGGCAGGGCCGGGTGATCGGCCTTGCCGCGCCTGCCGCCGTTCGGCGCGACCGCAACCGCGGCGCGGCGGTCGTTCTCGGCGCCCTTGTCCGGCAATCCGGTCTCGGCCATGCCGGAACAGATAGGCCGACGGTTCGGGACCTGGCAACACCGCAGCACAGAACCCTTGGCTCGAGCCCGCTTCCCGACTAGAATCCCCCGGTTTCCCGGGCACGGCCCCTCGGGGACGGATCCGGGCCGCCCGCCCCAATCCGCTCTTGGCCGGCGCCGTCGCCGGGCCAAAGGGGGCTGTGCCATGGCGTCGAATCGTCGTTTCAAGTTCCCGCTCCTTGCCGCGGCCGCCGCCCTGGCGCTGGGCTTGATGCTGGCCGCCGGGCCGGCGTTGGACGAAGCCCGGGCGCAGGACCGCATGCCCCGGCAGGGCGGCCAAGGGCGCGGGCCTTCCGACGAGCAGCGCGAGCAGATGCGCCGCCAGATGCAGCAGCAACTGCAGAAAAAGCTGGAGGGACAGGAACAGCAGCCCGCCCAGGAGCAGTCGCAGACCGCGCCGCAGCAGCAGCCAGGGGGGCAAATGCCGGCGCCGATGATGCGCCAGGAAACCGCGGCCGGCGCGGACGAACTGCTGGACCCGTCGCTGCTCGCCGATCCGGCGCGGCGCGAGCAGGCCAAGGCGAAGGCCACCCAACAGCCGCCCGCGGGCGCGGACGACAGTGCCCTCGCGCAGTTCTATTTCGAGCGCGCCCGGGAAGCCGACATCGCCGGCCTGCCCACCCAGGCGAACGAGGACCTGCGCAAGGCCGCACACTACGGCGAAAAGACCAAGACCTCGCTGCTGATGCAGATTTACTTCCAGCTCGCCCAGTCCGAGCAGCAGGCCTTCCGGTCGGCGTCAGCCATGCGCACGCTGGAGCGCGCGATCGACTACGTGCCGCGCAACCAGCGCGGCCGGACGGCGCAGTTCTACGGCCTGCTCGCGCGCTATGCCGTGGGGAGCGGCGACGTACCGGCGGCGGAGGCGGCGATCGAGAAAGCCAAGGCGGCATTCGTCGACGTCCAGGTCGGCACCAAAACCGGCCGGTCGAACGCGACGCCGGACGGCCTCAAAGCGATGGAGGCCAACGTCCTGTGCAGCCAGGGCCAAGTCTATTCGTTGCGCGGGCAGCTCGCGACGGCGGAGAAGCTCCAGCGCCAGTGCCTCGCGGTCGCGGAGACATCCGAGTCGTTCCGGGGCTCGAACTTCGTCGGCAACCAGTACATGGCCCTTGCGCGCACCATGCTGCTCCAGGGCAAGCTGGGCGACGCCGAGAACGAGGCGCGCAGGGGCCTCGCGTGGATGCAGCGCGCCCACGGCGCGACGGGCCCATACGCCGCGCAGGCGCTTTCGGCGCTGTCGGTGGTGCTGGCCGAGCAGGGCCGGGCAGCGGAGGCCGAACGCCTGGCGCGCCGAGCGATCGAGCTGGTCCAGACGAGCGGCGTGCGCGCGCAGGGCGGAATTCGTATGAACCTCGCCAACACGCTGGCGGCACAAGGCAAATGGGCCGAGGCAACGCAGGAGATTCAGGGCTTCCTGCGCGCCCTGTCGCAGGACCCCGCGGCGGCGCAGGGCGTGCTCAACCGAAATCCGTGGCTGCCGATCATCCTGATCAAGACCGGCAAGGCGGTGGAGGCGGTGAACGTCCTCAACGAGCTGATCGCCAGCCGCGCCAAGACGCTGGGCGAGCGCCATTTCGGCACGGCCGAGGCGCGCGGCCAGCTCGGCATGGCCCTGTTGGAGACCGGCAAGCGCGAGGAGGCGCGTAAGGCCTTCGCCGAGGCGGTGCCGATCCTGCTGCAGCGCTCGCGCGAGTCCGACGACGACGCGGGCGTGGCGGCGCGCGACCAGCGCGTACGCCTGATCCTGGAAGCCTATATGCGGCTTCTGTCGGAAACCAAGACCCCCGCGGCGGGCGCCGAGGCGTTCCGCCTCGCGGAGGCCGCGCGCGGGCGCACGGTCGAACGGGCGCTCGCGGCCTCGGCGGCGCGCATGGCGGCCGACAATCCCAAGCTCGCGGAGCTTGCGCGCACCGAGCAGGACCTGCAGCAGCAGATCTCGGGCCTCAACAGCCTGCTGGCCAACGCGATCAGCGCCAGGGCCGAGGACCAGAACGCCGAGGCGATCAAGAACCTGCGCGCGCAGATCGACGGCCTGCGCGACCGGCGCGCGCGCGCCGCCGAGGAGATCGAAAAGAAGTTTCCCGACTACGCCAGCCTGACCAGCCCCAGGCCCGCGACGGTGGAAACCGCGCAGAAGAGCCTGAAGCCCGGCGAGGCGCTGCTGTCGATCTACAGCGCGGAGGACGCGGCCTATGCCTGGGCGGTGCCGCAGCAAGGCGCGCCCGCCTTCGTGCAGTGGAAGATCGGCCGCGTCGAACTGGAGGCGCTGGTGAAGTCCCTGCGCCGGGCGCTCGACCCTGAGAATGCGCAGAGCCTGGACGACATTCCGGTCTTCGACGTCGCCGCGGCGCATCGCGTCTACGCCGGGCTGTTGCAGCCCGTCGAGTCGGGCTGGAGCCAGGCGAAGGCTCTGGTGATCGTGCCGCACGGCGCGCTGGCGCAGCTTCCGTTCGCCTTGCTGCCTACCCAGCCGGCGGCCGTGGCGACGACGCCGCTGCCGTTCCAGGGTTACGCGACCGTGCCGTGGCTGGCGCGCAAGGCGGCGATCGCGCAGCTTCCCTCCGTCGCTTCGCTCGCCACGCTGCGCGCCTTGCCGGGGGCGGATGCGAAGCGCCAGCCCTTCGTCGGCTTCGGCGATCCGTGGTTCAACGCCGAGCAGGCGGCGGAAGCCAAGCGCGCACAAGGCGCGCAGATCGCCATGCGCGGCGGCAGGAGCCTGACCCTGCGCAGCGCCCCGAAAACGGCGGAGGCGCAGGCCGCCGAGTTCAAGACCCTGCCGCGCCTGCCCGACACGGCCGAGGAGGTGCGCAGCATCGCCCAAGTGCTGAAGGCCGATGCTTCGTCGGTGTTCCTGGGCGCGGCGGCCAACAAGGAGACGGTGCGCAAGGCCAAGCTAGACGGCTACCGCATCGTGATGTTCGCCACGCACGGCCTGGTGGCCGGTGAGATCACGGGTCTGAGCCAGCCGGCGCTCGCCATGTCCGGACCGGACGTCGCCCCCGAGGGCGGCAACGGCCTGCTGACGATGGAGGAAATCCTGTCGCTGAAGTTGGACGCGGACTGGGTGGTGCTGTCGGCCTGCAACACCGCGACCGGCCAGGGCGCGGGCTCGGAGGCGGTATCGGGCCTGGGCCGCGCGTTCTTCTATGCCGGCACACGCGCGTTGCTGGTCAGCAACTGGCCGGTCGAAACGGTTTCGGCCCGCACGCTGACGACCGACCTGTTCCGCCGCCAGGCCGAGGCCAAGGACATGGCCCGCGCCGAGGCGCTGCGCCAGGCGATGATGGCGCTGGTCGACGGTCCCGGCGCGATCGACCCGGCGACGAAGAAACCCGCGTTCAGCTACGCGCATCCGATCTTCTGGGCCGCCTTCTCGCTGGTAGGCGACGGCGGCGCCTGAGCAAGCCATGAAAGGACTATGTCGATGAAGCCGATCCGCACCGCCTGGAGAACCTACTTGCTGGCCGTCCTGGCGGCGCCGCTGGCGGCGGCGGGCGCCGCGGCGGCAGGCCCTTCGGCCATCGTCGAGGACGTCAAGGGCAAGATCGACAAGCTCGACGTCATGGACTACGTCGAGCCCGGCCAGGTGGTGCAGCTCAAGGTCGGCGACGTATTGGTGCTGAGCTACCTCAAGTCGTGCCTGCGCGAAACCATCAGCGGCGGCAAGGTGACGGTGGGCGCCGAGCAGTCGCAGATCGACGGCGGCAAGGTCGAGCGCGCCAAGTTCGCGTGCGACGGCGGCAAGCTCCAGCTCACCGCCGAGCAGGCGGGCAAGAGCGGCGCGATGGTGTTCCGCAAGAAGCCGAGCGATGCCAAGCCCGCCGCCGCGCCGGAGGCCGCGCAGGTCACGATCTACTCGCTGAGCCCCGCCGTCGCCGCCAAGGCGCCGGGCGAGCTCGTGATCGAGCGCCTGGACCAGACCGGCAAGCCGGTCACGGTCAGGATGACCGCGGCCAAGATGGACCTCGCCAAGGCCGGTGTGAAGCTCGATCCCGGCGGCACCTATCGCGCGACCTTGGGCCAGCAGCAGGTGGTGTTCGCGGTGGACGCGAAGGCGACCGCGGGCGTGGGTCCGCTTGCGGGACGGCTAATCCAGTTCTGACCGCCGCAACGTGAAGCTCCGCGATGCCGCCGCGGCCGGCGCGATCGCGCTAGCGGCGGCGCTGGTTCTGGCCCTGCCCCAATTCCGGGTGCTGGAAGGGCTTTCGGTCGACGCGCTGCTCTGGCTGCGCCACAAGGCCTTCGGGCCGATCCACGCGCCCAAGGACAGCCGCGCCGTAGTCCTCGCGATCGACGAGGAAACCTACCGGCGCGAGCCGTTCGCCGGCACGCCGCAGGCCCTTTGGACTCCGCAACTGGCGCAGGCAATCAACGCCGTGCTGGCCGCCGGCGCCACGGTCGTCGGCTTCGACGTGGTTTTCTCGACCTCGGTCGAAGGCCTGTCCCGCGGCTACGACCGTGAGTTCCTCCTCGCGCTGCGCCGCGGGGCCGGCGAAGGCCGCATCGTGCTCGGCAAGGTGCAGCATCAGGTCAAACCGATCGCGCCGTTTGCCGGGCAGAGCATCGCCGTCGGCCGCGACCGGAACATCCGCGCGCTCAACCTGTTCGAGGACGACGACGGCATCGTCCGTCGCGTACCGCTGACGTTCAGGGTCGCCGGCGGCGATCCGGCGCACGAGAACGCGATGGCGGTCGAGCTCGCGACGCGCGCCGCCGGGTTCGAGCCGGGGACGCTGCCGAAGCCTCTTCCCGGTGGCGGCGCGGCGGTCGCAGGCTATCCGGTGCCAAGAGGCGACCCCAACACGCTCTTGGTGAACTTCGACACCGGCCCCGGCGGCGTGCCGGCCTACTCGCTCGCCGATATCCACGCCTGCGCGGCGGCGGGCAAGACTGAGTACCTGGAGCGCCACTTCAAGGGCCGCGTGGTGCTGCTCGGCACCATGCTCGACGTCGAGGACCGCAAACTGACCTCGAAGCGCTGGGTGACGGAGCCCGAGGGCGTCGGCCTACCCGAGCGCTGCGTGCATCCCGTGATGCCCGAGCTCTATGCCGCCGGGGTGAGCCGCGATTCCATTCCCGGCGTGCTGATCCATGCCGCCGCGATCAACAACATCCTGAACCGCGACGCGCTGGCGCCATTGGGTACATGGCCAAACCTGCTCATTTCCGCGGTTCTCGCAATCGCAGTCGCGCTCGCAGCGATGACGCTGCCATTTACCGGCGCGGGCGCGATGCTTGCTCTGCTGGCGGTCGTCTGGACCGCGCTCGCGACCGTCGCGTTCCGCTACGGTTTCGTGTCGCCGCTGTTCCAGGGAACGGCGTCGATGGCGCTCGCGTTCCCGCTGCTGCTCGGATACCGCTTCGCGGTCACGGACCGCGACGCGCGGCAGTTGGGTCGCGCCTTCAGCCTCTATCTGCCCAAGGCCGAGATCGACCGCATGGTCGCGAGCGGCGCGCAGCCGCGGCTCGGCGGCGAATCGCGCGAGGTTTCGGTGCTGTTCTCCGACATCGCCGGCTTTACCTCCCTCGCCGAGAAACGGACGCCGGCGCAGCTCGTGGCGGACCTCAACGAGTATTTCGGCGCCATGACTGCGATCGTCGAAGGGCATGGCGGGTTCGTCGACAAGTTCATCGGCGACGCCATCGTCGCGGTGTTTGGCGCACCTATGGCCGACCCTCGCCACGCCGAGAACGCCGTCCGCGCCGCCTTGAAGATGCGCGACCTGCTGAACGATCCCGCCGGGCGCCTGCGCATCGGCGACGGCGGCTCGATCCACGCTCGAGTCGGCATCAACACCGGGCCCGTGCTGGTCGGCAACATCGGCTCGCCCCGCCGCTTCAACTACACGGTCATGGGCGACGCGGTGAACCTCGCCTCGCGCCTCGAAGGCGTGAACAAGAAATACGGCACGCAGATCGTGGTGAGCGACGACACGGCCAAGGGCTGCGGCGACGCGGTGGAGTTCCGCGAGATCGACACGGTGCGCGTGGTTGGCCGCGCCGCGCCCGTGGGCCTGTACGAGCCCCTGGCGCCGAAGGGCGCGGTCGATCCCCGGCGCCGCGCCTCGCTGGACGGATTCGCCGCGGCGCTCAGGCAATGGCGCGCGGGCAATTTCGCGGCCGCCGCCGAGGCGTTCGCGCGCCTGGCTGCGGCCGACGCGGTGGCGGCGAAGTTCGCCGAGCGCGCGCGGGCGATGAAAGCCGCTCCCCCGGGCTGGGACGGCGTCACGGAGCTTACAGAAAAGTAGCGCCTGCGCCGCCGCCTTGATTTCCCCCCTCCCGCGCCCCACAATCGCGCCGGCAGCAGGAGCGCGCGCATGAAAATCTCCGTGATCCAGATGAACAGCCAGACCAGCAAGGCCGACAACATAAGGCAGGCGCAGAAGCTGGTGGCCGACGCGGTCGAGCACGACCGGCCCGACATGGTGGTGCTGCCCGAGGTCTGGACCATGCTGGGCGGCTCGCTTGAGCAGCGCCGCGCGGCGGCCGAGGAGATCCCCGGCGGCGAGGCCTGGCGCGCGATGCAGGAGATGGGGCGCACGCACAAGGTCTACGTCCATGGCGGCAGCATGCTGGAGAAGGCGGGCAAGGAATACTTCAACACCACCGTGGCGTTCGACCCTAACGGCAACGAGATCGCGCGCTACCGCAAGATCCATCTGTTCGACGTGACCACGCCGGACGGCAAGGAATACAAGGAGTCGGCCACGGTCGGCCGCGGCGACGCGGTCGTGACCTACCAGGCCAACGGCGTAACCGTGGGCTGCTCGATCTGCTACGACCTGCGTTTCGGCGAACTCTACCGCGCGCTCGCCGCCAAGGGCGCGGAAGTCATCATGCTGCCGGCCGCGTTCACGCTGCAGACCGGCAAGGACCACTGGGAGCCGCTGATCCGCGCGCGTGCGATCGAGACCGAGACCTATTTCTGCGCCGCTGCGCAGGTGGGCTCGTACCCGCAGGGCAACGAGCAGCGCCAGAGCTGGGGCCACTCCATGATCGTCGACCCCTGGGGCCACATGATGGCGCAGGCGAGCGACGGCCCCGGCTTCGCCACGGCGCGCGTGGACATGGAATATCTCCGCGACATCCGCCAGAAGCTGCCGGTGCATCAGCATCACGTGCTGAAGGGCTAGGCCATGAGCTTCGTCATCAACGCGATGCCGGCGCAAGTTCCGGCCGGTATCATCGCCAAGCTGTCGCGAGTCGAAACCGCGACCGTGGGCCACACCCGCCACTGGGGCTTCATGGACCGCCAAATCCAGGGCGTGATCCCGGGCAAGCGCGCGGCCGGCACGGCTGTGACCGTGCGGTGCCCGGGGCAGGATTCGGCGATCCTGCACCACGCGCTCGGCATGCTGCGACCCGGCGACGTGCTGGTGGTGGACCGCATGGGCGACGACCGGCATGCCTGCGTCGGCGGCGGCGTGGCGCTAGCGGCAAAGCTCGCGGGCTGCGTAGCGGCGGTGGTCGACGGGCCGTGCACCGACTTCAGCGAGCTCCGCATGCACGATTTCCCGGTGTGGTGCCGCGGCCCCTCGCCCATCACCACGCGGGTCTACGCCATCGGCGGGTCGATCAACGCCGCGGTGGGCTGCGGGGGCGTGCCGGTCAGGCCCGGCGACGCGGTGGTGCTGGACGAAAGCGGCGTCCTGGTGCTGCCGCCGGAGGAAGCCGAGGCGGTTGCCGACGCGGCCCTGGCGCGCCAGGAGCGCGAGAAGGATTTGTGGGCCAAGCTCCGGGCCGGCGCCAAGATCGGGGAGTTGAGCGGCGCCACCGCCAAAATCCTGGCGGCGATGGGCAAGGGCTGAGCCTCACTCCGGGCCCATCACCAGATTGGGCAGCCACAGCGAGAAGCCTGGGATGTAGGTCAACAGCAGCAGCACGACGATCAGCGGGACCAGCATCGGCATGATCGCGAGCGTCACCCGCTCGAACGGCACGCGCGCGACCTCGGAGACCACGTAAAGTCCGATGCCCATCGGCGGCGTGGCGATGCCGATCAACAGCGCCATCTGCACGATGATACCGAAATGCACCCGGTCGACGCCGTAGGAATCGGTCATCGGCAGCAGGATCGGCACCAGGATCAGCTTCGCCGGCACGCCTTCGACGAAGCAGCCGATGATCAGGAAGAACACGATCAGCAGCAGGAGGAACACCGGCCGCGAGTCGGTGACCAGCAGCATCGTCTTGGCCATCGCCTGCGGCACCTGCTCGATCGCCAGCAGCCACCCCATGACCGTCGAGAACCCGATGATCATCATGACGACCGTGGTCATCAGCATCGTGTCGCTGAGCGCCTTCCAGACATGCGCGGCGCTGAGCTGGCGGTACCACGCGCCGACCAGGAGCGCATAGGCGCAGGCGAGCACGCCGGCCTCGGTCGCCGTGGTGAAGCCGGTGAGAATCGCGCCGAGGATAATCGCCGGCGCCACCAGCGCCACCATTCCTTCGCGGGCGGTGGCGAGCACATGGCGCAGGGTCGCCCGTTTCTCCACCGGCACGTTGAGACGCTTCGCATAGATGCGGTTGAAAATCATCAGCGAGATGCCGACCAGCACGCCCGGCACGAAGCCCGCCAGGAACATGCGCGCGACCGACTGGTTGGCGAGGTAGGCGTACACCACGAGGCCGACCGAGGGCGGTATCAGCGGCCCCACGATCGACGAGGCCACGGTCATGGCGGCGGAGAAATCGGCGGGATAGCCGCGCTCACGCATCGCCTTGACCTCGATCTGGCCGAGACCGGCGATGTCGCCCACCGCCGTGCCGTTGACGCCCGCGAAGATCATCGAGCCCAGCACGTTTACCTGCGCCAGGCCGGCGCGGAAATGTCCCATCAGCGCCATGGCGAAGTTGAAGATCTTGTCGGTCATCCCCACGGTGTTCATCAGGTTGCCGGCGAGGATGAAGAACGGCACCGCCAGCAGCGAGGCGTTGTCCACGCCTTCCAGCACCTGCAACGGCACGATGTAGAGGCCGTCGGCGTAACCGGCGTAGATCAGCGTCAGCACCACCGACCCGCCGACCGCCATTGCGACCGGCACGCGCAGCAGCATGAGCGCGACGAAGCTGACGAATAGGACGGTCGACATGTCCGGGCCCTGCCTACTCCGCGTCCACGCTATAGTCCTTCCGCATCTCGGGCTCGCCCGCGAGCGCCTTGAGCGCGTCCAGCACGAAATGCACCAGCAGCAGGGCCGACGCCAGGAACAGGGGCACCGACATCCAGTAGCGCTGCAAGGGAATCAACTCCATGTCGCCGACCTGGTTGCCGAGCGTCACCGGCGCTTCGACCAGCATCAACACCATGATCCCGGCGCAGATCGCGTCGGAGAGCAGGCGCGTGGCGGTGCGCGCCCAAGGACCCGCCAGGTCGACGAAATACTCGACCGTAATGTCCTTGGAGCGCCGGTAGATCACGAAGAAGCCGAAGAACGTCATCCAGATGAACAGCAGCAGCGTCCAGGGCCAAACGAACTTGAGGCTGATGCCGGTGAGCTCGCGCCACGTCACGTTGACGATGTTGATCGCCAGCATCAACCCGAGGCACAGGTTGGCCAGGAAATGGAACAGGCGCTCGGCGGCCCCGAGCGCCTGCTCCGCGCGGGCGGCCGCGCCCGCCACGGTTACGAGGTCTTCTTGCGCGTCTGCTCGACCACGTCCATGAAACCCTTGGGCAGCTCGCCCGAGGCCTCCTTGGCCTTGTAGAAGTCGAGCATCTGCTTCACGAACGGTTTCAGGTCGATCTCGTTGTAGACGACGCCCTTGGCCTTCATGCGCGCCAGCGATTCCGTGGTTTCTTTCCCCATCAGGTCGGCGCTGTACTTGGCCGCGTCCGTGTGCGCCTTCAGCAGCGCCTGTTGCTGGTCCTTGGGCAGGCGGTCGAACGCCTTCTGGTTCATCATGAAGGCGATGGATTGCCAGTACTCGTCGGTGCGCGTGATCACCGGCGCCACCTCCTGGAATCGCATGCTCTCCACCAGCGCGACCGGGCTGGTGGCGGCGTTGACGATGCCCTTGCTGATGCCGTCGTAGGTTTCGGCCCAGCCCAGCACACGCACCTCTGTCCCGAGGTGGGTCCACACCTCGACACCGGTCTTGTCGTTGGCCATGCGCATCTTGATGCCTTTGAGGTCCGACACCGTCTTGATCGGTCCCTTGGTGACCATCACGCGATACGGCCCGCGCAACACCGCCGTGAGGTCGCCCAGCATGCCGATGCCGGCCTGCTCCTGCGCCTTCTTGAACCAGCCCTGAACCATCGGGCTGTTGATGAACCGCACCCAATGCACGCGGTCGTCGAACAGGAACGGCGCGTTGCTCCAGCGGATCTCCGGCACCCATTTCTGCAGGAACACGGATCCCTCGGCGTAGAGGTGCACGGTGCCGATCTTGAGCTGCTCCAGGATCGCCGCTTCCTTGCCCAATTGCTCGTTGGGGAACACCTGGACCACGATCTTGCCGCCGGAATGCTTCGCCGCCTGGTCGGCGAAGTACTGGAACACCTTGCCTTCCGGCCCGTCGGCCGGCTGCTTGGTGGCCATTTTCCAGGTTTCGGCGCCGGCGGCGCCGGCGCCGAGCGCCAGGGCCAGTGCCGCGGAGAGCAAAAGATGGGTCGCGCGCATGGATCACCCCCGTAACCGGTTGCGGCGATGCAGAAATCGTGCCGGCAAGCGCACCACGGCCCAGCCGCGATGTCAACCGACGGCCAGCGCCGGCTCGATCCGCCCGCGGCACTCGCCGAAACCGATCGCCGCGCAGCCCTCGCGCCGGGCGCGGGCGCGGAAGACCACCTCGTCGCCGTCCTCCAGAAAGCGCCGGGTTTCCCCGTCGGGCAGCGCGACCGGCTTGGTGCCGCGCCACGCGAGCTCCAGAAGGCTGCCGTAGCTCCCGGGTCCGGGGCCGGACACCGTGCCGCTGCCGAACAGGTCGCCGGCTTCGAGGTTGCAGCCGTTCGAGCTGTGATGCGCCACCATCTGCGCCACGGTCCAATAGAGGTCGCGCGCATTGCCGAGGCTCAGGCGATGCGGCGCGGCGCCGGCCTTGCTCATTTCGGCGGTTTCGATCAGCACCTCGAGCTCGATGTCAAAGCCGCCCTCGCGCTGGTCGCGGTCGTCCAGCAGGTAAGGCAACGGCGCGGGATCGCCCTCGGGACGGCGCAATGCCGGCACGCGGAACGGCGCAAGCGCATCCGCCGTGACGATCCAGGGCGATATGGTCGTGGCGAAGTTCTTGGCGAGGAACGGCCCGAGCGGCTGGTACTCCCAGCCCTGCACGTCGCGCGCCGACCAATCGTTGAGCAGGCACAGGCCGAACACGCGCACGCCGGCTTCGCCGACCGGAATCGGCTCGCCCAAGCGGTTGCCGGGACCGATGAACGCGCCCAGCTCCAGCTCGTAATCCAGGTTCTGGCTCGGCCCGTAAACGGGCGGGCCGTCCTTGGGCTTGCGCTGGCCGAGCGGACGGCGCACCGGCGTTCCACTCGGCCGGACCGACGAGGCCCGCCCGTGATAGGCAATGGGAATCCAGCGGTAGTTGGGCAGCAACGGGTCCGGGCTTTCCGGCCGCAGCATCCGGCCGGTATTGGCGGCGTGGTACGCGGACGCGAAAAAATCGGTATAGTTGCCGATGCGCGCGGGCAGGTGCAGGTGCGCGTCCTTCATCGGCACCAGGATGCGCTGGGCGAGCCCCGCCGCGAGCTTGCGGTCCTGGCCGTCCGCGTCCAGCAGGTCGAAAATCCGCCAGCGCAGCGCCGTCCAGTACCCGGCGCCGAGCGCCATCAGCGGGTTCAGCGCCGGGCCCGATGCGGCGTCGGCCGCCTCCAGCGCCGCGCCGGCGAACAGGCCCGCGCGGGCCGTGGCCCCCAGATCGAGGATCGAGTCCCCGATGGCGGTGCCGCCGCGCGGCGCCTGGCCCTCGCGCGAGAACACGCCGAACGGCAAGTTCTGAATCGGGAACTCCGCGCCGACCGCGTTGGCCGACTCGACCCAGCTCCGGCGCTTCGGATCGTGCGTCCGGTCCAGCGCCGCCATGCCCGGGCTCAGGCCTTGAAGTGCCTGCCGAGACCGTCCCAGCAGGAATCGTAGTCCCGCTGCAAGGTCGGGCTTTCAAGCGCCAGGCGCGTCGTGCGGTACGGCAGGCCGGTTTCGAACATGAAAGCGAGCGTGTCCTCGATCTTCTGCGGCTTGAGCGCCGCTTCGCTCGCCTTGGCATGGGTCGCGGCGTCGGGCCCGTGCGCGGTCATGGTGTTGTGCAGGCTGGCGCCGCCGGGAACGAAGCCCTCGGCCTTGGCGTCGTACACGCCCCGCACCAGGCCCATGAACTCGCCCGCCACGTTGCGGTGGAACCAGGGCGGGCGGAACGTGTTCTCGGCCACCATCCAGCGCGGCGGGAAGATCACGAAATCCACGTTCGCCGTGCCGCGCACCGCCGTGGGCGAGGTCAGCACGGTGAAGATCGACGGGTCGGGGTGGTCGTAGCTCACGGTGTTGATCGTGTTGAAGCGCGCCAGGTCGTACTTGTAGGGCGCGCCGTTGCCGTGCCACGCCACGACGTCGAGCGGCGAATGGTCCAGCGTCGCGGCCCACAGCCGCCCCAGGAACTTCACGACCACCTCGGTCGGCCGGTCGCCATCCTCATAGGCCGCCTTGGGCGTCAGGAAATCGCGCGGATTGGCGAGCCCGTTTGCGCCGATCGGCCCAAGGTCGGGCAGGCGCAGGGGCTGGCCGAAATTCTCCAGCGCGTAGCCGCGCGCCTTGCCGTCCGGCAGGTCGACGCGGAACTTGACGCCGCGCGGCACGACGGCGATCTCGCCCGGCACAACCGCGATACGGCCGAATTCCGTGACCAGCGCTAGCGCTCCCAGCTGCGGGACGATCAGCAGCTCGCCGTCGGAGCACTGGAACACTCGGGGCCCCATCGAGCGGCTGGCGGCATAGAGGTGCACCGCCACGCCGGCCTGGAGCGCCGGATCTCCGGTGCCGGCCCAGGTCGCCAGGCCCTCGACCCAGTCCGTGGGGCGCTCCGGCAGCGGCAGCGGATCCCACCGCATCCGGTTGGGCGGCGTCTCGACGTCGCCGAACGCGCCGGCGATCGACCCGTCGTCGATGCGTTTGAACGCGGGATGCGCGGCGCTGGGCCGGATGCGGTAGAGCCAGGCGCGGCGGTTCTCGGACCGGGGCGCGGTGAAGGGCGTGAAGCTGATCTGTTCGGCGTAGAGGCCGAGCGGCGGCTTCTGCGGCGAGTTCCGCCCCTGCGGCAGCGCGCCGGGAACTGCCTCGGTCGCGTGCTCGTTGCCGAAGCCGGACATGTACGCGCCGGCGGCGTTGCCTGGGCGATCGTCGCGCATCAACGAATTGTACCGGCAATGTTGGTGGCTGGGGAGGGATTTGAACCCCCGACCAAGGGATTATGATTCCCCTGCTCTACCGCTGAGCTACCCAGCCCCGGGAAGGACGCTGCGATTTAGGTGAAGCCCGGGAGACTGTCAAGCAACCGAGGTTTGTGCCGCCTCATCCTTCGACAGGCTCAGGATGAGGCTGAAATTTGTCGCCCTCATGCTGAGTCTGTCGAAGCATGAGGGCAGGACCCGTCGTATCCAGTTCGACGTCGGCGCGGGCGATCCAGCCGCCGCCCAACACGCGCTCGCCGGCGTAGAACACACAGACCTGGCCCGGTGCCACCGCCTCGGCCGGCCGGTCCAGGACGACCACGGCGCGCGAGGGATCCGAACCGGAAAGGACGGTCGCGGACATGGGCGCGCTCGCCGAGCGCAGCTTGACCTCGGCCTTGAAGCCCTCGGCGCCCGGCGCGCCGGCGAGCCAGTTGACCGCGCGCAAGTCCACCCGGCGCTTTAGCAACGCCGCGCGCGGTCCCACGACCACGCACCGCCGCTCCGGCTCCAGCCGCACGACGAACAAAGGCTCGCCCTGTCCGTGCGGCTTGCGCTTCAGGTCCAGGCCCTTGCGCTGGCCGACCGTGAAATGCGCGACGCCGGGATGGCGGCCCAGCACCGTGCCGTCGACATGCACGATCTCGCCCGGCTCGACCGCGCCGGGCCTGAGGCGCTCGATCACGCGGCCGTAGTCGCCGCCGGGCGCGAAGCAAATGTCCTGGCTGTCGGGCTTGTCGGCGAGGTCGAGCCCGAAGCGCCGCGCCAGGGCGCGCGTCTCGTCCTTGCGCATCCCGCCCAGGGGAAAGCGCAGATAGGCAAGCTGCTCCGCGGTCGTGGCGAACAGGAAATAGCTCTGGTCGCGCGCCGGGTCCGCGGCTCGGTGCAGCTCGGCACCGTTCGCTCCCGCGACGCGCCGGACGTAGTGGCCGGTCGCCAAGGCGTCGGCGCCAAGCTCGCGCGCCGTTGCGAGCAGATCGCCGAACTTCACGGTCTGGTTGCAGCGCACGCAGGGGATCGGCGTTTCGCCGGCGAGGTACGTGTCCACGAAATCGTCGATCACGCCCCGGCGGAACCGGCTTTCGTAGTCGAGCACATAGTGCGGAATCCCGATCTTCGCCGCGGCGGCCCGCGCGTCGGCCACGTCCCTGCCGGCGCAGCAGGTCTTGGAGCGCGCCGGCGCGCCGCCGACCTCCGCCTGATCGTAGAGCTGCAACGTGACGCCGATCACCTCGTAGCCCTCGGACGCGAGCAGCGCGGCGGTGACGGCGCTGTCCACGCCGCCCGACATGGCGGCGACCACGCGCGTGGCAGCTGCGGGCTTGTCGATGCCGAGGGAGTTCATGGCGCCAGAACATAGGCGGAAACGCCGGGGAAACAAGCCCGGTTTAGGCGCGGGGTGCTATCGCCTGGGCCGATTCCGAGAAGAACTGGCGCCGCGCCAGCACCGCCAGGACCAGAAGGGACGCCGCCATGAATGCCCAGGGGTTCACGAACCACGCCAGCATGGCGAGCGCGAAATAATAGGCCCTGAGGCCGCCGTTGAAATTGACCGCCGCGCCGCTCGCGACCGCGCCCAGGCGCTCCGCCGCCGCCTCGCGCTCCGCCTCCGGCAGCGGCGCCGGCGGCGTGCCGCCGATCAGGACGCAGCAATAGTTCCATTGCCGGAGCGACCACGAGAACTTGAAGAAGGAATAGACGAACAGCGCCACCATGATCAAAAGCTTCGCCTGCCACGCCGCCCGCGCCGCGGGGGCGGCGAAATGCAGGCCTTCGACCGCGCCGCGGATCTGGTCCACGGCGCCGAGCGCGCCCAACAGGGCCGCGACCACGATCATCGTCGCCGAGGCGAAAAACGCGACGCTCTGCATCAGGTGGCCGATCAGCACCACGTCGGGCATGCGGTTCTCGCGCCGCGCCATCTCGCGCATCCAGTCCACGCGCCGCGCGCGCATGGCGCGGTTCAGGTTCGGCCGGCCCCACAGCGGCCGGTCCACCAGGTTGGCGTAGCCGAGCCACAGCAGCACGAACCAGGCGAGCGCCAAAAGGTCGAGCGTGGTCAGATCGGCGATCATCTCCGTCTCCGGCCGAGAGGCGTACTATAGCGCCGCGCCCGGGCGCGGCTTGACGGCGATGGCGGCGCGGGCAATCATTCGTATACGTACGAATCACGGGGGCGTCCATGACCGTCGCCTATGGGCTGAAGCCGCGCGAGGCCGCCGGCATCGCCGCCAAGCGGGTGCCGTTCTCGAGCGTGCCGGTGATCGACCTTGGGCCCTTGCGCGGGACCGACGCCGCCGCCAAGCGGAGCACCGCCGCCGAAATCGGCCGGGCGTGCGAGGACATCGGCTTCCTCTACATCGCGGACCACGGCGTGCCCCAGGCGCTGATCGACGCGATCTTCGCCGAAGCCCGGCGCTATTTCGCCCTGCCCCTGGCCGCCAAGATGCGAAACCACATCAAGAAGTCGCCGCACTACCGCGGCTACTTCCCGCTGAAGGAGGAAAAGACCGACGTTACGGCGATGGGCGACCTGAAGGAGGGGTTCGACCTGATGCGCGAACTGGGGCCGGACGACCTCGACGTGCGCGCGGGAAAGCCGCTGCACGGCCCCAACCAGTGGCCCGGCGGCCTGCCCGGCTTCCGCGATACGGTGCTGGCCTACTACGCGGCGATGGAGCATCTGGCCAAGACGCTGCTTCGCGGTATGGCGCTGTCGCTGGACCTGGACGAGCACTGGTTCGCCGACAAGACGCGCAAGCCCCTCGCCTATCTCCGCCTGCTGCACTACCCGCCGCAGGCCGGGCAGATCGACGAGCGCGAGATCGGCTGCGGCGCGCACAGCGACTACGGGTGCCTGACGATCCTGGCGCAGGACGCGGTGGGCGGCCTGCAGCTGCGCAACTCCGCGGGCCAGTGGATCGAGGCACCGCCGATCCCCGGCGCGTTCGTTATCAACCTCGGCGACCAGATGGCGCGCTGGACCAACGAGCGGTTCCAGGCCACGCCGCACCGCGTCATCAACCGCACCGGACGCGAGCGGTACTCGATCCCGTTCTTCTTCGATCCCGACTACGACGCGGTCGTCGAATGCCTGCCCACCTGCCGGGGGCCGGGCAACCCGCCCAAGCACAAGCCCATCACCGGCGGCGAGCACCTGCTGGCGATGCTGAAGGCGACGTTCAAGTAGGCATGCGGCGGTTCACGCCGCGTCCAGGCCCATCTGCCAGAAATCGGCTTCGAGCCGCGCGGCGGTGGCGAACAGCCGCGCGAGGGCCTTGAACCGGCCGGGGCCGGCGCGGCGCTCGTTGAGCTTGTCGAGCTGGCGCACCGCGTCGGCCGCCACGCGGCGATAGGCGTCGGCCGCGTACATCTCGATCCACGCGCGGTAAGGGTTACCCCTGAGCCTGGTCGCCTTGTCCGCCATCAGGCGCTCGGCCACCTCGCCGTAACCCACCACGCAAGGTGCCAGCGCCGCGTGCAGGTCGAGCACGTCCCCGGCGCTGCCCGCGTCGAGCACGAAGCGCGTATAGGCGGTGCAGGCGCGGTCCTCAGGCATCGCCGCCATCTCGGCCTCGCTGATGCCCCAGCCCTTGCAGAACTTCACGTGCATCGACATCTCGTTGTTGAGCAGCATGTTCACCACGCCGCTGTCGCGCCGCATGTCTTCGAGACTGTCGGCCTTGTAGACCGCCAGCGCATAGGCGCGCGAGAAGTGGATCAGGAACAGGTAGTCCTGGATCAGGTAGTGGCGGAACGCGGGCTCGGGCAAGGTACCGGCGCCGAGCTTGCGCACGAACTCGTGCCGGACATAGCGCCCCCAGTCCGCGGCGCAAGCCGCCTTCAGCCGCGCGACCAACGAGCCCTTGGGCGTCAGGCCGCTTTGGAACCGGGCCATCAGCCGCGTTCGTCCAGCCAAGCCATCTGGATCGCTTCCAGGATTTTCTCGTTCGACTTGTTGGGATCGTCCTCGAACCCGGGCAGCGCCTGCACCCATTTCCACAGGTCGGTGAAGCGCACGCCCATGATGTCCACGTCGGGGTGCTTCTCCTCCAGCAGGATCGCGATGTCGTGGATGTCGGTCCAGCGCAGGCCCATGGCTTCGCTCCCTTCCCCCGGCGCCGCCGCTAGCGCTTGTCGACCATCATGTTGCGCGTCGCAGCGGGCAGCGTGACCGTCAGCCCGTCGAGCTCATCGGTCATGATGATCTGACAGCCGAGCCGCGAGGTGTGCGTCAGCCCAAACGCCAGGTCCAGCATGTCCTCTTCGTCGTCGCTCGCCTCCGGCAGCAGGTCGTACCACTCCTTGTCCACGATCACGTGGCAGGTCGAGCAGGCGAGCGATCCCTCGCACGCGCCTTCGAGGTCGATGCCGTTGCGGTGCGCGATCTCGAGCACCGACAGGCCCTTGGGCGCGTCCACTTCGTGCCGCTTTCCGTTCGATTCGATGAAGGTCATCTTCGGCATCTCACGCGGCCCCGCTGGGTTCTTTTTTCCTCTCGTCCGGTTCTTCGACGCGCCGGGCCAGGGCGTCAACGCTGGTGCCGGCGAGCGCCTCGGCGAACGCCTTGTCCATCCGGCGCTGCGCGAACGGTTTCACCGCCTGCTCCAACGCCTCCGCGGCGCCGCCGATGGCGTGCCGGTCGTCGCTTGCCATGGCCTGCTCCACCAAGCCGATTTGCGTCTCGATCGCCGCGTACTCGGCGTCGTCCAGCAAGCCGCGGTCCTTCTTCAGCGCGGCGTCCAGCGCCAGCAGCGCCCGGCGCGCCTCGACGCGCGCCTCGATCAGCAGGCGGCGCTCCATGTCGGCGGCGGCGTGCTCCAGGCTCTCGCGCAGCATGCGCGCCATGTCGTCCTCGCCGAGGCCGTAGGAAGGCTTGACCTCGACGCGCTGCTCCACGCCCGTGGACTTCTCCTTGGCGGAGACGGTGAGCAGCCCGTCGGCGTCGACCGCGAAGGTCACCCGTACGCGCGCCGCGCCCGCCACCATGGGCGGAATGCCGCGCAGCTCGAACCGCGCCAGGCTGCGGCACTGGTCCACGGTTTCGCGCTCGCCTTGCACCACATGGATCGCCATGGCCGCCTGGCCGTCCTGATACGTGGTGAACTCCTGCGCCCGCGCGACCGGAATGGGCGTGTTGCGTTCGATCACCTTCTCCACGATTCCGCCCATGGTCTCGATGCCGAGCGATAGGGGTGTCACGTCCAGCAGCAGGTTGTCCGAGCCGCGCGTTAGCGCTTCCGCCTGCAACGCCGCGCCCAGTGCGACGACGACGTCGGGGTCGATGTCGGCGAGGGGCGGCTTGCCGAAGAACTCTTCCACCGCCCGGCGCACCAGCGCCACGCGCGTGGAGCCGCCCACCAGCACCACGCCCTGGATCGCCTTGGGGTCCACGCCCGCGTCGTCGAACACGCCTGCGCAGATCCGCACCGTGCGCTCGACGAACGGCCGGATCAGCGCCTCCATCGTGGGCACGTCGAGGCGGTGGCGCGACACCGCGCCGCCGAGCTCGATCACCCATTCGCCGTCGGTCTTTTCAGTGAGGCATTCCTTGGCCAGCCGCGCGGTCATCAGGATCGATTTCGCCTCGGCGCTCGACGGCGCGGCCGGTTTTCCCGCTTCCCGCCGTACGGCGAGGAACCGCTCGGCGATCGCGTGGTCGAAATCGTCCCCGCCGAGGGCCGAGTCGCCGCCGGTCGCCAGCACCTGGAACACGCCCTTTTCCAGGCGCAGGAGCGAAATGTCGAACGTGCCGCCGCCCAGGTCGTAGACGGCGTAGAGCCCCTCGACGCCCTTGTCGAGACCGTAGGCCAGCGCCGCGGCGGTTGGCTCGTTGACCAGGCGCAGCACTTCGAGCCCGGCGAGCCGCGCGGCGTCGCGCGTGGCGGTACGGGCCGCGTCGTCGAAATAGGCGGGCACGGTGATGACCGCGCGCGCGACCGCGTGCCCGAGGCTTGCCTCGGCCCGCGCCTTGGCCGCGCGCAGGATGTCGGCGGATATCTCGACCGGCGACAAGTGCCGGCCCGAGACGATCAGGCGCACCATGCCCTCGCCGCCGGGCGCGATGTCGTAGGGCAGCGAACCGGACAGCCCCTTCAGGTCGGCGGCGCCGCGGCCCATCAGCCGCTTGATCGAGCTCACCACGGTTTCCGGCGCGTCGAGCAGCCGGCGGCGCGCGGCCTCGCCCACCTCCACCGCGCCGCCGGACGCATAGGCCACGATCGAGGGCAGCAGCGGCGCGCCGTTCTCGCCCAGGATCACCTCGGGCTTGCCGCGGTCGGCGATCGCGACCACGGTATTGGTAGTGCCGAGGTCGATGCCGATCGCGGGACTGCCCGCGCCCTCGTGCGGCAGCGGCGTTTCGCCCGGCTCGTGCAGTTGCATCAGGGTCACGGCGCGGTTCCCTGCCGGCCGCGCAACGCGGCGCGCCGGGCGCGGATCTCGTCGGCCATCCGCGTCAGGTACTTGAGGCGCAGCACCGCGGCGCGCGCCGCGGCGCGGTCCTCGGCGGCGAACGCGGCGGCAACCGCCGCGAGCGCCCGGCCGCGCTCCGCCTCGGCTTGGGCCGCGACTTTGGCGACCGCGTCGGCGTCGCCCGCCTCGGCCAGCGCCTCGCGCATCGCCATCGCTTCCATCAGCAGCGCCGGGTCCTTGATCGTGGCGCCGTCGCCCGGATCGATGTCGATGCCGGCCCGGCGCAGCAGGTAGACCGCGCGCGGCAACGGGTCCTTCAGCGTCTCATAGGCTTCGTTCAGGCTGGTGGCCTGGGACTGGGAGATCGCGCGCTCCTTGGCGCTCTTGGTCGCGAAGCGGTCGGGATGCAACTGGCGCTGGAGTGCGAAGTAGTGGCGGTCGAGCTCGGCGGCGTCGAGGGCGAATTCGGCCTTGAGGCCGAGGCGCGCGAAATGATCGAGGCCGCCCGGCGGCTGCACCGCGCGGCAGGCGGCGCAGAACAGCTCGCCCGGCCGGACCGCAGCATGGCACGACCAGCACGGCGCCGGCGCGCGGTCGTCCACGCCGGTACGGGGATGCCTGGTGGTGGGCGCGCTCATCGCCTCCATCGCCCTCAAATCAGACCGGCCGGGGGTTGGGACCGCACCGGCCGGGGGGTCGAAACTCCCATCGCGGGGTGAACGCTAGACGTGGAACGACTCGCCGCAGCCGCAGCGGCCCTTCTCGTTGGGATTCTTGAACACGAAGCCGGATTGCAGCTTGTCCTCGACGTAGTCCATCTCGGTGCCGAGGATGAACAGCGTCGCCTTGGGGTCGATGATCACGGTCACGCCCTTGGTCTCGACCACCTCGTCGAACTTGCCGCGCTCGTCGGCGTATTCCAGCGTGTAGCTGAGGCCCGAACAGCCCTTGGTGCGCACGCCGATGCGGATGCCGGCGCTGGGCTTGCCGCGCTTGGCGAGCAGCGCCTTCACGCGCTCGGCTGCCGCGTCGGTCAGCGTCATCGCCTGCGGACGCGCCGGAGCGCGCACCGGGGCCGGCGCGGCCGCGGGGGCGGGCATCAGCTTGGCCGTTCCGTCCATCGCGGCACGCCTCCGGTTTCAGCCCTGCGGCTTGGCGGGGTGCTTGGCGCGGTAGTCGGCGATCGCCGCCTTGATCGCGTCTTCGGCCAGCACCGAGCAGTGGATCTTCACCGGCGGCAGCGCCAGATGCTGCGCGATGTGGGTGTTCTTGATCCGCTCGGCCTCGTCGAGCGTCTTGCCCTTGATCCATTCCGTCGCCAGCGACGAGGAGGCGATCGCCGAGCCGCAGCCGAAGGTCTTGAACTTGGCGTCCTCGATGACGCCCCGCTCGTTCACCTTGATCTGCAGCTTCATCACGTCGCCGCAGGCGGGTGCGCCCACCAGGCCCGTGCCCACGTCGACCGCGGCCTTGTCGAGCGATCCCACGTTGCGCGGGTTCTCGTAGTGCTCCAGAAGCTTCTCGCTGTACGCCATCCGCTCACCCTCCGCCGCGTTGCCGCGGCCGTTTCCGTTTCGGCCGGATCAGTGCCCGCTCCACTGGATCGACTTGATGTCGATGCCCTCCTGCGCCATCTCCCACAGCGGGCTAAGCGCGCGCAGCCGCTTCACCGCCGCCACCACATGCTCGACCGCGTAGTCCACCTCCTGCTCGGTGGTAAAGCGGCCGAACCCGATGCGCAAGCTGGTATGCGCCAGTTCCTCGTCGACCCCCAATGCGCGCAGCACATAGGAGGGCTCGAGCGAGGCCGAGGTGCAGGCCGAGCCCGAGGAAACCGCCACGTCCTTGATCCCCATCATCAGCCCCTCGCCCTCGACGTAGGCGAAGCTGAGGTTGAGGTTGCCGGGCAGGCGCTTGTCGTGGTCGCCGTTGAGATACACCTCCGGCAGCTTGGCCATGATGCCCTGGTAGAACCGCTCGCGCAGCATCTTGAGCCGCTCGGCCTCCGCGCCCATCTCGCGCTCGGCGATGGCGCAGGCCTCGCCCAGGCCGACGCACAGCGGCGTGGGCAGCGTGCCGGACCGGAAACCGCGCTCCTGCCCGCCGCCGGTCATCAGCGGCTGCAGCCGCACCCTGGGCTTGCGGCGGACATAGAGCGCGCCGATGCCCTTGGGCCCGTAGATCTTGTGGCCCGAGATGCTCATCAGGTCGATGTTCATCGCGTTGACGTCGAGCGGGATCTTGCCCACGGCCTGGGCCGCGTCGGTGTGGAAGAACGCGCCCCTGGCGCGGCAGATCTTCCCGATCTCGGCCAGCGGCTGGATCACGCCGATCTCGTTGTTCGCGGCCATGACCGAAACCAGCACGGTCTTGTCGGTGATCGCGGCATCGAGCTGGCCGAGGTCGATCAGCCCGTCCTTTTTCACCGGCAGGTAGGTGACCTTGAAGCCTTCCTGCTCGAGGTGCCGGCAGCTGTCGAGCACGCATTTGTGCTCGGTCGCGACCGTCACCAGATGGTCCTTGCGGTCCTTGTAGAAGCGCGCGACGCCCTTCAGCGCCGTGTTGTTCGACTCCGTGGCGCCGGAGGTGAACACGATCTCGCGCTCGTCCGCGCCGATGATCGAGGCTACCTGCTTGCGCGCCCGCTCCACCGCCTCCTCCGCCTCCCAGCCGTAGATGTGGTTGCGCGAGTGCGGATTGCCGAACTTCTCGGTGAACCAGGGCAGCATGGCCTGGACCACGCGCGGGTCGCACGGCGTCGTGGCCTGGTAGTCGAGGTAGATCGGTAGCTTCGGACGGTTGTCGCCCTTCTGCGCCGCCCCGCCGTTGATCTTCGCCGCCGCGTCCATCGCTCTCACCCCTCGTGTCCGGTGCCGTGTCAGGCCGCGTTCCGGAGCCGCCGCGTGCGCGCATGGAGCGCGCTCCACGCCGCCACGAACCGATCGACGTCGTCCGGCCCGTTGCCGCGACCGAGACTCACCCGGATCGCCTCGGCCGCCCGGTCCTTGCCCGCGCCCATCGCCTGCAGCACCGCCGAGGGCGCCACCTTGCCCGAGGAGCACGCCGCGCCGGCGCTGACGGCGATGCCGGCCAGGTCGAAGGCGATCACCTGGGTCTCGCCCTTGACCATCGGCATGCCGATGCAGGCGGTGTTGGCCAGGCGCTTGGCCTTCGACCCATAAATGGGCGCGTCGGGCGCGATGTCCAGCACGCGGCGCTCGATTTCGTCCCGCAGCGCGCCGATCTCGGCCGCCTTGTCCAAGTCCCGCGCGGCGATCCCGGCCGCCGCGCCGAAGCCCGCGATCCCGGCGAGGTTTTCGGTGCCGGCACGCCGCCACGATTCCTGCCCGCCGCCGCGCAGCATCGGCTCCGGCGGCGCGCCGCCAAGCGCGACCAAGGCGCCGACACCCGAAGGACCGCCGAGCTTGTGGGCGCTGAGGCTCAGGTAGTTCGCGCCCAATCCCCCCACGTCGATGGGGATCTTCCCGGCCGCCTGCACCGCGTCGCAATGCAGCAGCGCGCCATGCCGGCGGGCGATCGCCGCCGCTTCGGCGACCGGCTGAATCACGCCGGTCTCGTTGTTCGCCAGCATCGCCGACACCAGCGCCGGCCGGCCGAGTTCGCGCGCCAGCATGGCGTCGAGCGCCGCGAGGTCGAGAACGCCGTCACGCGAAACCGGGATGCGCTCGGCGTCCGGCGCGGCGCGCAGCACGCTGTCGTGCTCGATCGCGCCGACCAGAACCCGCCGGCGCTCCGGGTTCGCCAGCGCCAGGTTGTTGGCCTCGGTGCCGCCGGAGGTGAAGATCACGGCCTCGGCCGGCGCGCCGACAAGCGCCGCGACCTTCGCCCGCGCCTCGTCGATCATGCGCCGCGCGCGCCGTCCGAAGCCGTGCACCGACGACGCGTTGCCGACGACCGCCAGGGCCGCGACCATGGCTTCGCGCGCCTCGGCCAGAAGCGGGGCGCTCGCATTGTGGTCCAGATAGATCGGCGCGCCGGTCATTCCCGCAGCTCCGCGTCGGTGAAGCCCGCTAGCGCGCCGCCGCGACGGCCGCCGGCGCCTCGCTTTGGGGCTGATGCTGCTGCGCCTGGAGCTGCTGCGGCTGGATCAGGCCGCTGGTGCCGAGCACGCGCTTTTCGCATACGTCGGCCAGCGAGACGGAGCTGAGATAGAGATGGATCTGATTGCCGAGTTCTTCCCACAGATCGTGCGTGAGACATCGGCTCTTGTTCGACCGGCAGCCGGAAGGCGAGCCGGAATGGCAGCGCGTCGCCTTGATCGGCTCGTCGACCGCCAGGATGATGTCGGAGATGCGCGTCGACTCCACGGCATGCGCCAAGAGGTAGCCGCCGCCCGGGCCGCGCACGCTGCGCACCAGCCCGCCCTTGCGCAGCTTGGCGAACAGCTGCTCCAGGTACGACAGTGAGATTTCCTGCCGTTCGGCGATGTCCGCCAGCGCCACGGGATTGCCGTTGCTGTTGCGCGTCAGGTCGACCATCGCCATGACGGCGTACCGTCCCTTCGTGCTCAGCTTCATGGTCCGGCTCCTTTCCTAAGGTCCTCGGGCCCCGGGCGCGGCTAGCCGCGGGTCCGCAACGGCAGTTGCGCGACGCGGGCCTCCGGCGCCTGGCCGGCGCCCGACGGCGCCGCCGCGCCGCCCTTCCCGGCCTGCTCCAGCTCGCTCACGCGCGCGCTCAATCGGTCGATCTGGTCCACCAGGCCGCCGATGGCGCGCGCCACGGGGTCGGGCAGGTCCGCGGTCGGCGTGCCGTAGGCCACGAAATCCTGGCGCTGGTCGCGCGGCGGCACCACGCGCGCGGGGATGCCGATGGCGCTGGCGCCCGGGGGCACGTCCTTGACCACCACGGCGTTGGCGCCGATGCGCGCGTTGGCGCCGATCGTGACCGGGCCGAGTATCTTGGCGCCGGCGCCCACGATCACGCCCGATTCCAGCGTGGGATGGCGCTTGCCGTGGCTCAGGCTGGTCCCCCCCAGGGTGACGCCGTGATACAGCATCACGTCGTCGCCGATCTCCGCGGTCTCGCCGATCACCACGCCCATGCCGTGGTCGATGAAGAAGCGCTGTCCGATCATGGCGCCGGGATGGATTTCGATGCCGGTGAACGCGCGCGCGGCCTGGGAGATGAAGCGACCGAGCAGCCGCCAGCCCCGCGCCCACAGGGCATGGGCCAGGCGATAGGCCACGAGGGCGTGGAAGCTCGGGTACAGCAGGGCTACTTCCAGCCGCGTCCGGGCGGCCGGGTCGCGCCGCATGGCGGCGTCGATTTCATCGCGAAGTCGCTTGAAAAACATAGCCTGCCACTATGATATAAGGCCCTGGAGGGACCGCAAAATTCCGCCCCGTCGGGAGTCGCCGGGACGAGCCCCGGAAGCATCCGGCGTTGGAGTACCTATATGTTATCCTACTGCGTCAGTCAAGTTTTCCCGGGGCGCCGCGCCGGCTTCCTGTGGATAAAGCCTTACAAGGCGCATGGGTCAAATGGCCGCACCCAGGGTCGGCCGGAGAACTAGGATCGCGGACGAGTAAGGAATGCCCGACATCGTCATCAATGGCCCGGTAGGCCGTCTCGAAGGCCGTTACCAGCACGCCAAGGACCCGACCGCGCCGGTCGCCCTGGTGCTGCATCCGCATCCGCAATACGGCGGGACCATGAACAACAAAGTGGTCTACACGCTGTTCCACACCTATGCGCGCCTTGGGTTCTCGGTCCTGCGGTTCAACTTCCGCGGCGTCGGCCGCAGCCAGGGCACCTTCAGCCGCGGCGAGGGCGAGCTCAGCGACGCGGCCGCGGCCCTGGACTGGCTGCAGACCTTCAATCCGAACGCGCGCGGCTGCTGGATCGCCGGCTTCTCGTTCGGCGCGTGGATCAGCATGCAGCTCCTGATGCGCCGGCCCGAGATCACCGGATTCATCTCGGTGGCGCCGCCGGCCAACCTGTTCGACTTCACGTTCCTCGCGCCCTGCCCGGCCTCGGGGCTGATCGTGCACGGCGACAGCGACGACGTGGTGCCCCAGGACGCGGTGCAGAAACTGGTCGACAAGCTGAAGCACCAGCGCGACATCCAGGTGGCGTTCAAGGTGTGCGAGGGTGCGAACCACTTCTTCGCCGACCGCATGGACGAGCTGTCGGAGATCGTGACCGAGTACATGCAGCAGCGCCTGGCCCCGCCCAAGGCGGCGCCCGCAAAGAAGGCCGCAAGCCGCTAGCGCCTAGAGCGTTTCACGGATTGACTGAAGCGTATCCGGCGTTTGCGAAGTAGTTGCTGCATTCGTTGGGCTGGATGGAGGCGAGGAGGGAGCCGATGTGCCGCCAGCTTTCTTCGACGGTGCGTTTCT
>Ga0233425_10002079_pt1 | contig 41000 bp, 45 predicted proteins | sample Watercolumn_Towu_2_FD_181712 | JGI IMG/M metagenome (GOLD analysis project Ga0233425, IMG submission 181712) | Freshwater microbial communities from Lake Towuti, South Sulawesi, Indonesia - Watercolumn_Towuti2014_140_MG | ecosystem: Environmental > Aquatic > Freshwater > Lake | place...
CTTTCGATGCTGAGACTCGGGTTCAAATCCCGATCGGGGCAATTCTTCTAAGGGGATTTGAACACACACAAAAATTCTGACGAATTTTTGGTGCACCGCTCGAGCACAGCTCTCAGGTGAATCCCGACCAGGTCATATATCCATTTAAACAAGAGAATTTCCCCTACATCCACATTTCATAAATGTAGGGGGATTTTTCTACAACGAAATATCTTTATACCAATTTTTAGTTAATGAGTCTTGCTCAAATCCAAGTCTTTCTGCTACGTTGTCATACAGTACCACTGCTCGTTCAAGAGGCAAATGAGTACGCTTAGTATCTTTGTATCTTCTTTGTGTCAGAAAGTTATTGTGACCGCTTCGTATTCCTATTCTTGTCAATCCTAAAGAACGAGCAATCTTGCTTGCATATTCAACCCCAAATTTTTGCCAATCTATTGGAAAAAGCCCGCGAGCACCTCTACCATATGTTCGTTCACAATCTCCTTTGCGAAATCTTCCATTCTCATCAGACAATTCTATTTTTATGCCTTGAATTCCACATAATGTCAAAGTATTGGAATCAGAAACATAAAAAGAATACACTGCATTGGGTTCCCCTCTATAAAGCAATGCAAAACCAGCAGGTGCATCCATTGGAATAGAGTAATGTTCTCTTGGTTTTTTTGCTGGAACTCTTCTCCATGCTTTTGCCCACCCAACTGTTACATCATACACTGTATCAGTTGGAATGATTGAATATCGTTTGATTCTATCTTCTGAGAGAACAATGCCATCACGAGGGCAAAGATGCAGTGTGTCTTCTCCAATTACCTGAGAAACAAGAGAAGCTATATCTTTAATAAGACGATATCCTGTTAAGATAGTGAAAACATCTGTAACATCTCCATGGTTCTCTTTTACGATTTTCCTTGATTTTTGTAATGCATCTTGGTCATAACCAAGCTGTTCAACGAGAAAGAGTAGGACTTTCCTCTGCTCATCATAAGGGGCGTTGAGCCAATACCATACAAGAACCTCTTTTCTAAATGTGCGGGATAATTCTTCTAATGATAACATAGTGTAAAGTAAGCAAGAATAATTTTTAAAGATTATTCAAAATCCCTTCCTAAAATCATATTTATAAATAGCTATACCTTTCTCAGAAAACATGCAAAGACAGAGAGACAGTGATGACAACGCTACAGGAAATGCATATTTCTTTGCAAGAGTGAAATCATTTGCCTTATTAACTGAAGAGCAAGAAGTCCAATATGCAAGACAGATGCATGATAATAATTATGAACGCATTCTCATCACAACTGCAACAGTCAGGCCTGCTGAAGATTATTTAGAACAGCTTGCACAAAAAAAAGGATCATTCCAAGAAACACTAGCAAGATATAGAACAATAGGAACAATAGACGAAAAAGTAGCATTTTTACGAGAAACATACAATAAATATCATCTCACTGAAGAATATTGCACTGTTATCGGAGCATATTACTGTCTTGATGCACAGAAAAACTATCCTGCGCCTATGTGGAGTCCAGTCTGGCCAAAACTCAAGAAAAAGCGTCAGAAAATCAAAGAAAGTGAGAGAAAAAAGAGAATAATTCCCGCAACACCGTATGTTATTGAGTTTAGTGATGCATGCAGAAAAGAATTAGATGCAAATCAAGAACTTTCTGATGCATTAGGAAAAGCATATCGCAGAGTTGCAGGAAGTTGTTTATCAGCATATCATGCAATGATAAATGCAAATCTCCGGCTTGTTGGGAGCATAGCATTCAAGTACAGATCAGCAAAAGGAACAACTGTTGAAGATATGATTGAAGTAGGGAGTGTCGGACTTTGTCAAGCTGCACAAAAGTTTGATTATAAACGAAAAATTAGATTTTCCACATATGCAACACATTGGATACGTCAAACTATTGAACGTCACATAAAACAAGAATCAACAGATAAAGCATATAGAATTCCATCATACCAGCTAGAAATTGTTGAGAAAGCAAAAAAAGTGCGCCGTGAGTTAGAAGCTAAACAAGAAAGATCAGTGAGCAATGAAGAAGTTGCAAGAGAGACAGTAAAAAGATACGGGATTAAAGAAAGAAAAGTGATACTGTTGTTAGAAGCAGACGCTCATGCAAAATTACATTCATTTGAAAGTCCAATAGGAACAGCAGAATTAATGAGTTATGGAGACATTGTAACGTATGAGCATGGAGAAAATCCTTTTGGGAATTTTGATCCAAGACAAGTGTATTTGCCTCATGAACGTCGTTTATTATTAGCTGATATCCAAGAGCGCATAGACGAAGTAATAGCACGGGCATTAACCCCAAAACAAGAGTTTGTCATACGAATGCGCAACGGCATGTATGCGCCTCGTTCATATGGTCTTGAAGAAATAGGAAATATGCTTCATCTGACAAGAGAGCGTATACGACAAATTGAAATAAAAGCAAAAAGAAGATTAAAAAGAGAAGTAGAATTTTATGGACTTTTGAGAGAGTATGGGAGACTAAAAGCAGGTAAATAATTAGAAGACGATTAAAATATCGAGAATAATCAAATATCCTGAATATTATTCAAAAAGGACAGTTGTTTTCTTCAATGACAGATTGAAGAAATTGTTCATCAGCAATTTTCAAAACATGAGGTAAATCATCTAATACACAACGCAATCTTCCTACAGGATTTAAAGAAATAGTCCTGTGTTCAGGTACAGGATTTGGTCCATATAATGCAACTGAATGATTTCCCAAAGAAATATCAAACACATCATCTTCTGTTCTTGGAAGGGGTCTATCAAATGCAGTATGTAAAAATAAACGTTTTTTTGGAGAATAACATACATTAGCAGTATCAAAGAGATCATATCCTAATACATAAATATCTCCTTCTATTGTTATTTGCCCAGATATTTGTTCTCCTAATTTCTTTCTATCAACTTTTGAGTTTACTTCTGTACACAAATCGCACAGTTTCTCATCAATAGTATGTTTTCTTGCATCTAAAACTTGACGCGTAGCCTGTCTTAAAGAAAATCTCAATGCACCATTTGATGATGTAAAATCAAATGGATCCATTTCATAAAATTCTCCTATACGACGATAATATCGAGATACAATATCAACAGGTTCACAAGAGTTGAGTCTTGCACAGTCTCTAAAATATTGAGGTATCTCACCATCCCCTTGAAATAATGCTAACGGAAGAACTAAAGTATTTTTATCTCCTGCAAATAAGACATACATACTCATAAAAGCAAGGATACATATGATTATTTATAAGTTGATTCATTGATTCTCAATCAATAAAAAACAGACGAATAAAGCACAAACAATATAAATGAGCAATTGAAACATGAGTGTAAGAATAATCAAGAGGAAAAACAATGAAACGAAGCTCACGACGATGGAAAAAGAAAGGCCAGATGCGCTGGAAATGGCAGAGAAAAAGAATGAAAAAAGAGAAGCGCAAACGAATGAAGAAATAATGATGACAGATCCACTTCCAAAAGAATTGTATGACATCCTTGCATGTCCGATGTGCAAAGGCGATGTTGCGTACAATAAAGATAAGACTGCGCTGGTTTGCAAGAAATGTAAGATTGATTATCCCATCAAAGAAGGCATTCCAGTCATGCTTCCGCCAGACTTGCGCTAAAATACTGTTTGTCGTGGGCCGTTAGCTCAGCCTGGTAGAGCGAAAGACTCTTATTGGGAACACGTTCCTAAACTACAGGAATATAGTCCCTGGGTAATCTTTAGGTCACGGGTTCGAATCCCGCACGGCCCGTCATTATTTGTTTTTAAGAGATGTTTTCTTTCTTAGTATTAGTAATACAAATTATTTTATCATTACCTGCGTTTACGTGTTTGCGTTGCTAAAAAACTCGAAGCCCAACTGCTTAACACGAAATGCAGGTATTGAAATAAAAAGAAAAACAAAGACAGTAAAAAACACACAAAATAACAAACAAAATTCTTCAACGAAATGTTTATAAAAGAGAAAGAAGAAGTAAATGTATTTGGGTCCGTAGCTTAGCCTGGATTATCCTCATGGATAAGGGGACTAGAGCGCTGGTCTTATACGTCTGACTGAACTGTCAGAACACACTGTCCGCGTTTTAGACATAGACTAAGTCCACCAGTGGTCATGGGTTCAAAGCCCATCGGACCCACTTTATTTCTGGATTTTAAGCAGAGCAAGAAGAACATAAATAAGGATAAATCGAAATTGTTTATAATACCAACAGATAATGATAAATTGACTAGATTTGTTAATAAAACCAACAATGTTGGTAATACCAACCAAAATATTTAAATAAACAATCTGTGTTAATAAGAACAACATGATAGAAGATGAACTGCTCAAAAACATCAAAACAATGTTGAAATCTGCAGAAATGGTATACATAAGCAAAGATTATACTTCTGCAACAATTCTTTTTTTCAAAGTTTCATTTGGAATACTTGATATTATTCTTTTGAAAACAACAGGAAAAACACCAAAAGATCATACAGAAAGATTTAGAATGCTTCAAAATGATCATCGAGACTTATACACATTTTTGGATAAATTCTTTAAAATATACAGAGATACATATTCTATAACTATTGATAAAGAAACATGTGAGCAGGTGAGAAAAAGTGTCAAAGAGCTTATTACAAGATACAACATTCAAGTCTGAAATAAAAAGATTTTTTAACAAAAATAAAGAAGTCTTACTTGATATTATTCTGTTTGGATCATCAGTAAAAGGCAAAGAAAAACCAAATGACATAGATATTCTTCTTTTGTATAAATCAAGTAAGAATATAGATGTAAGTTATGCATTAAAAAAGACAATAGAAGCAAAAGGATACTATATTGAGATAACTGATAAAACATACAATGAGCTATTAAACCCTAACTTTATTGCAGGAATTTCAATTATTTCTGAAGGATATAGTTTGGTATATAACAAATTTCTTTTTGAAGGGTTAGGATATTTAAGTTTTAATCTGTTCAAATATGAGTTAAAACAGTTTAATAAATCTGAAAGAATGAGATTTTATTATAGTTTATATGGACGAAATAATGAAAAAGGCATGCTGAAAATATTAAACAGCATCAAATTTTCAGACTCAATTATACTCTGCCCTGTAGAAAATGTTGAAAGAATGAAAGAATATTTTGACACATGGAAATTAAAATATGTGGAATTCCCAATATTAATCCCTGAAAGAATAAAAAATATATTGTAAATTAAAAAGATTTTGCTACAAATAATCCAGGATTTATTGTAGTATCTGGATGTGTAATGTCTGTTGCCAAGCCAACTTTATATCCTTTAATACCAACACCTAAACGAGCTCTTTCAGTTCCCCAAACATAGCCATCTAAGCCAACATCTTGAATTGTTTCAAGTTTTGCAAATCCACTCATTTTCTCAGTTATTTTTGGAGTGTATTGTACAAATACTGTTAATTCAGCATAGTGTGTGTCAACAGTTACTAATCCATACACTGCAACAATATCATTTCCATGATAATATTGCACTCCTGCACGTGGAATAACTGATGTAGTCATCTGCACTTCTGCAACTACATCAAAGCCTTTTCCAAGACGGTACGTCACATCAGCAAGTTCAAAAGCACTGACTGTGCCATCATATCCTACTGTTGTTCTACTTCTCAGAAAAAACCCTGCATGGCTTGCAATGTCTCCTGATAGTTTTGCATCTAATGTAGATGCTGTTGTTCCTGCCATTACCTCAGCAGAGCCTGCATATGCTTCTCCTGCTGTCAGTAATGCTAATCCCAATGCTGTTATCGCTGTTTTTGTTTTCATTGTTATCACTATCATTAATTCTGTTATTGAAATCATAACAACCCTTGTATTTAATACTTAGCACACCACCACAGGTATAACAACATAAAATATAAAAATACTAATATATGTTCGTATGAATATGGACATCTCATGTCTTAAAAATGCAGGGTTAACAGACGGAGAAATCAAAGTATATCTCGCATTATTGGAGTGTGGACTCTCTACATCTGGCACGATTGTGGAAAAATCAACAGTTGCTCGCTCGATTATTTATCAAATTCTTGAAAAACTTATGCAAAAAGGTTTAGTCTCAACAATCACAAAAGAAAAAACAAAGTGGTATCAAGCAGCAAGCCCAAAAAAATTATTAGAGTATATGAACGAAAAAGAAAAACAACTAGAAGAAAACAAAAAACAAGTTGAATCTCTTCTTCCACAATTATTACTCAAACAAAAAGAATCTGTCAAAAGCCAAACAACAATGTATTTTGGATTCAAAGGAATTCGCACTGCACATGAACATACATATGAAAAATTAAAGAAAGGAGAATGCTATTATTATCTTGGAGTTCCTGCATACCAGCCAGAAGAACAGCATATCTACTGGCAGAAAGATCACATCAGAAGAATTGAAGCAGGAATTAAATGTAAGTTATTATTTAACAAAGATACTCCAAATAGTATTATTGCAAATAGAAAAAAATACAAAGAAGCAGAAGTGCGGCGAATGACTGCAGAGATGACAACTCCTGGAATGATTGTTATCTTCAAAGACACAACAATAATTATGCTTCAAAATCCACATGCAATTGCAGTAGAAATAATAAATCAAGATATTGCAAACTCATTCATGGAATATTTTAACGAATTCTGGAAAAGAAGTAGCTGATTTTTATGACTAGTTTTTTTCAATGATGTGGAAGAATAGTTAATATTATTAACTTTAACCAAATTATTAATCCAATTAGTTAATAATATTAACTTACAAGAACGCGTTCAATAGTATACTTAACTGACCACATATCAAATATCTCTTTCAATGTATCTTCTTTTTCAGTTGGAACAATAATCGTCCCAGTACCAATAAATATTCCATGTACTTCTTTAAGAATCCCTTTTGATTCATATCTTCCTTGAAGCATATAATGAAATTTTACTCGTTGCGTAGGAGAAAAATGTTTGAGGGAATAGATAAAAAGAGATTTATTATGAAATCCAAAAATTTCACTAAATCTTTTATTATGTTTAATGCTCCATCCTTCCTCAAGAAGCGTCTTTGCAAGTCCGCTTCCTGTTGCAAAGGAGCGTGAAGTCATAATATTAATTTGGACTTTTATATCTTCTGTATCAATTATTTTCGCCAGAGAATCAACAAGGTCTAAGCTTTTTTTCTCATCAATGTCAGAAATAAGAATACATAAATCAATATCTGCAGGGTTTAATTTTCCTCGCTGAGAAGAACCAAAGAGAATAACATCAAGGACATGTTCTTTTTGTATCCATTTTTTAAGAGAAGACAAGTTTTTGAGCATGTTCAACCTCCTTTTTGACAGTAGAAGCAACAATTTCTGAAATTTCTTCGCTATATGAGTCTCGATAATATCTAAATAATTTAGATGCAAGAGCATAGAGTTCAGGAGCATGAAGTTTTAACATGTCAAATCGTTCAGTGTGATTTGCGCCGACTTTTTTTGTTTTTTGCAGCAAAATAAAATCACATAATTCTACTAATACTTTGTAATACAACGTCACAGCAGTATTGTATTTTTTTCGAGAAAATGAATACTCTGCTATTTCAAGATACTCTTGTAAATTCTTTTGAATTATTTCAAGACTTGTCAAGTTAATATAATTAACCATAACGTGATATTTAAATATTTTGGTTAACAATGATAAATGCATTTATTCCATGACTTTTTCCTTGATTTCTTTTAATCCTTCAGGAAGGTAATTATATTTGTAGCTTTTGTACATTAACATCACTTCAGCTTCTTTAATCACGTTTGTGAATTTATTTCGTAAGTGACGAATCAAATCATGATTCACATCAATACTAGGGCTTTCTATATCCAACTCCAGTTCCCAATTTCCTATAGAATACACCACTTCAATAACATGAGGATGATAATTCAAGTATGTAATCAAACTTTTTTCAGTTTCAGGTGTCAGACTTTGCAATGTTAAGAATATTTTATACGTTTTAAAATTCAAAAGGTCTCCATTTAAGAACGGTTTAAAGCCATAAATGATTTTCTGCTGAATCAGCTTTTTTATGCGATATGCAACAACTTTCCGTGAAATCCCTAGTTTCTCTCCAAGCTCAGTGTCAGACATTCGTGCATTCACAGAGATGAGCAGTAATAATTGAAAATCAGTTTTGTCAAGCTCAACTTCAGAAATCTCCCCTGCCCATTCTATTTTTGAATAGTCAAGCAGTTCTTTTGAAGGCGATAAATGCTTTCTTATAAATTGAAGCACTTTTGTATTTGCAATAATACTTTTTTTAGAAAAATAATAAGAATATTTATTATTAATCTCTGTAAAAATAGTGTTAAACTGAAAAACATTTTTACTCCAAATAACAAGATACAAATCCCAAATACCATCACACGTTGCAACCCAAGTAATATTTGGATTGTTGCTCAAATCTCTAATCATCTCAGCTTCTTTTTTCTCATCAAGATTTTGGAGCTTAATGTAAATTTTGAAAATAGAATATCCTATTTTTGAAATATCAATGCAAGTGTAATATCCTTTTAAAACCCCTATTTGTTCTAATCGTTTAATTCGATAATCAACTAATTGCTGAGATAAGCAAACTTTTTTTGCAATCTTTGAACTGTTTTGCCGCGCATCTAAGGAAAGTTGATAGATGATTTTCTGGTCTTTTAGGTCTATTTTTACCATTTTTAACTAAAAAGGAAGATATAATATATAAATATTTCCTTTTTACAGAAAGAGTGAAAGAAAGTTTTAAATATGAGTAATCACTGAACAATGACAATAGGGTGAGAAAAATGACAAATTTAAAAGAAATGTTAGGATATGAGAATCCGCGAAGACAAGAGTATGTTGAGTTAATTAAGAGAGTAGAACAAGTACAGCATAGTATTGGGGGAGATGATTTAACACAAACGTGGGCTGAAATTTGGAAAGGGATTATAAGAGATGAAGAGTCTAGAAAAATTCTTGTTGAAAGATTAGGGGGAACTACATTAGTTGATCTTGCATGTGGACAGAGTGGAACTGGTAGTGGTTTAACAAGCTTCTACCAAGAATTGTATGTTTTAGATTTAGCTAAAGCTACAGGAGTTGCACGATATGTAGGCGTTGATAAGTATTTAAATGGAATTAATGTTGCTACTGTAGCAAGAATTCATCTCAGAGTTGCAAAAAAAGGGATTGAAGAACGTCGGCTTTTATATGGAAAGTTTTTCAAGACAGGATTAAATAGAGATCTTGTTGAAGATCCTGGGTTTAGAGAATTAGTTGATTTAGAAGCACATTATGCGCCAATGCGTGTTTCTTTATCACGAGGAGATATGCTTGAATTCATTTCTCAATTGCATGGGCCTGTTAATTATATCATTAATGGTGTTGACGAAGCAGTATTAGGAAGTCCTTGGGAGTATGGAGATTCAGATAGATATGTTTCAGCAGTAGCTGATGAGATAGCAAGAACAACAAAGCCAGGAGGCGTTGTACTCATAAATCAATGTCACTTTGGACCATTTTTATTGGAAAGAGGATTTTCAAGAGTAAAAGTCCCTACATCAAGTTATGAACTTGAAGGAAGACTCTTAGAAAAAATGTAAAAATAATCCCAGACAGCGTATCCCGCGTCTAAAGACGTGGGCTTTGCCGTAGGGATTATTAAACATGTCAAGAGTTTGCTCTTGAGCACAACGCTCATCCACTTGACTCCCTGTCACAGAATTGTGGATTCGGTTGTGCGAAATGACGGCTTCATCCCAGCACTAAAGTGCTGGGCTTTCGCCTATTTCTCATGTAATTTTTCTTTTCTGAGTTCAACAAAGTCTTCAAAAGTAATTTAAAGATAATCCTATTCTCTTTCATCATGGGCATGTAGCTCAGTCTGGTAGAGCGTTCGGTTGGCACGCGGAAAGGGAACCTTTCCTGGGTTCTCGCTTTCAGCTCAAACATCGAAAGGCCCCGGGTTCAAAATTAAAACTGTGTTTTAATCTGACAAAAACGCAGTTTTTGTGAATGTCCCGGCATGTCCATTATTTGTTTGATTTTTTTTGGTATTTAGGAAACAAAGAAATAACAATCAAACCTTCTGTAAAAACAATAATCCTTTCAAGTCAAATATTGCATGGACAAGGGAAGTGAGATAAACAACAGCAACTGTTTTTTCTTTTTGTGCAAGCAGTCCCAGCAATCGTTCCTTTTCTGAGAAAAATCTCTGTGCTTTGACAGCATCATATGCATAATACAGTTCATAATACAAACGAAAGTATGCATGAATCTGTTCAAATATATTCTTCAAAGAAGCGTCATAATTTTCTGCAATCATTTTGTACAAATCACCAACCTGTTCTAATTCACGCAGCAACGCAAATAACGCAAAACCATTTTCAGGATATTTGTATTTATTTTTGAATAATATTCTAAGACATAAATCACAATATTTGTTGTTCTCTTTTTCCATAGCAGATGCTTCTGCAAATGTATTCTCTAAAATCAAATCACCAATAACAAGCGTTACTTGAAATAGTTTTTTCAATACAGTATCAAACTCTTGTTCATTAATATGCATCAGTGATTTAATCAGAATGCTGTTTTTCTTTTTCTCCACTATCTCAAACCCAATTAAATCCTTCACTCGTTTTTCAAGCTCATCAGCAATATTTGATTCAAAGCGAAGCAGTATTTCGTCATATCCTTTTTGGTATGCATAATTGACAAAATATTTGTTTAAAATCCCAAGATCATGCTCAAAAAAATTTTTCTTTACAATCTGCTGTTTTTTGTTAATAGTCAGAACAAGCCGTCCATGCTCTTCAGAAACATCAATATCATCGCCTTTCTGAATGTTCTGCTCTTTCACCCATTTTGTCGGCAGAGACACCATCAGAGTAGAAGGCCCTTGCTGAACTACTTTGCGGTTCATAAAAAATAACAAGAGAGTGAAATATAAAAAAGTAATGGAAAAAATGAGAAAGATTTAAATATAAGTGTACCTTTAAGGGTAATATGGTCATCAAATCATTAACAATAACAGAAGACGCATATGATGTTTTAAAAAGATTAAAGTATGCAGATGAAAGCTTCAGTGAAGTTATCTTGCGCATAGGGAGTAAAGATAGTTTCATCCTTGACAAATACTTTGGAATCCTTAAGGAAAAAGATCCAGAAGAATGGATAAAAGAAATAAAAAAAGAACGTGCAAAAGCAGATCAAGAAGTGATTCTCAATCAGAAAAAATTAAGAGGAATAAAATGATAATTCTTGATTCTTCTGCAATTATCCATTTGTTGCGAGGAACAGAAAAAGGTAAAACAATTAAGAATGCGTTGAAAAACGAAAATTATGCAACAACTGCATTCTGTGTTCATGAAGTGATTATTGGTTCAGAGGAAAAAGAAGCATTAATGAGTTTCTTTAAAAGCATGTCTGTTCTTTCGTTTGATGCAGAAGCATCATTTAAAAGTATTGAAATTGAAAATACCATCAGAAAAAAAGGAAAATTGGTTGGAAAAATAGATTTATTTATCGCATCTATTTGCATTGCACACAACATACAGTTGATAACAACCGACAATGATTTCAAAAACATTCCTGACTTAAAACTTCTGCTCTTTTGAAACAAAAACCTTTATAAACAACCTCTTTTTTCAGAGAATACATGGCAATTACACATTATAGACCAAAAAGAAAATTCACAGGAAGCAGGTATATCTCCTCACGAGGAAAAAAGTTGTCTGAAATGGGCAATGACCCAACACTTCCTCCAATTGGAGAGAAAAAAACAAAAAGTGTACGAACAAAAGGCGGAAATACTAAACTTCGCATTTTAGCAGCACAGACTGTCAATGTTATTGATACTTCAACAAAAAAAGCAGTAAAAGCAACAATGAAGTATGTTGCAGAAAACCCTGCAAACAGACATTATGTCAGACGAAATGCACTGACAAAAGGCGCAGTTGTTGAAACTGATAAAGGCAGAGTCCGCATTACTTCACGGCCTGCGCAAGACGGCTGTTTGAACGGCGTATTATTAAAATAATTTTCTTCTGTTTTTCTCCATTAATCTTTTTAAATCAATGAATATTCTCCTGCTGTATGGCAATGGGTCTAGAGGATTATCCAGGAAGAACACCACGAAGATTAGTTTTAGCATATCAAGTACCTAATACAAAAAGAGAAATCATGTTTGATCCTTCAGCATTTTATTTTGGCCATTTTAGAAGATGGACACAGAAACAAAGAAGAGATGCACTTCGTGCATGGAAAACCTATTGGTCAACACAGCAAGAATTTCCAAGATTGTTTGATGTTTCTTTTGAACAGCGAGTGTATACACATGAGAAAGATAGAAGAGGTTGGAAAAAACAAGAGCAAGATCTTCGTACAGTAAAAATTGCTGATTTAGAGTGGGCGATTCAACATGAAATTAGAGCACGGCAAAGCAGAATATGGAAAGCTGCGCATCTCTGGAATGGCAAAGGCGATGATGAATTGTTTGGATATGGAATTCTTCAGGAATCTGAAACCCCATTTACTGGAAGTACTGCAACAACTGCTCATGTACGCGCAGATTCCAGCGCGAGAAACTCAAATGTCCCAAAATACAGATTAATAAGTATTGACAATTTGTTTGGTGCTGAAGGCCATATTATTACAGATGCCTCAGGTTCTTCAGAAGATTTTCCGTATTCAGAAATAAAAGCAGGACACAGAAGAATTGTTGTTATAGGAAAGGACCATGCAGCATTAATGGATTTCGCGCATCAGCATCCTGAAAAAATAAGAGGACATAATTCAAAAAAAGGAACTGCATTTTTGCCGTTTGATTTTACAGCAAGCTTTTCTCATGAAGGCATCCGAGCTGCACATCCTGAATTTTTTCCAAGTCTTTCAGCTGAAGAGGGATATCAAAGACCTGCACGAGAAGTTCTCATGATAGACGCATTATTGTTCTGGTTGTTTAACAATGCAACAGTATTTGAGATGTCAAAACGATTTATGCAAATGCCGTTTATTATGGATACAACAGTTATAGAACACATTCGAGATGCAAGTTTTTGTTTAGAAGTTCTTCCACAAGGATATGCAACACCAGATATTCCTGTTGAAAAAGTAAGGCAGTTGCGAAAAATGTATACAGAAATTCACAAAGGATTAACAAAGCAAGGATACTCTCTTAAAGGATATACATTAGAATTTGCCGGAACACCAAATGAAACAATTGCATATAATTACGAAAGCATTACTGGAACAGTGCGGATATTATTTCATCCAGAGTATGCATTCCCGCCTCTTGTTCAGTATCAACAGCAAACACAAATGACAGAGAGAGGATTAGAAACAATGCCTGATAATAGACATCCAATTAATCTTCTTGCACGAGGAGAGCGATTAGAACATGACACTTGGACAAAGCAGCGAGAATATATGCTTGTTGAAGTCCCGGATATATTCATTCCAGGAGAAATCATACCTGACTACAGAACAGCAATCGCAGCTCATTATGAAGGCGGCATAAATCAATTTAAAGCTAATGTAACTGCAAAATATATGTATGGTTCAGAGAGAGAACAAGCAATGGGTAGAAAGCTCCGGGCATTATCGAGAGACTAAACACTTATAAATTCTGTTTCCTCTCCTTCTAAATGAGGTGGAACTATGGCTGAACATAGAATTGACGGCATTCTTATTTCTACTATAGATAATGTTATTCAACAAATTGCAACAGAATGGAGCATGGATTTTGGGAAAATAACTATTCGAGAAGTGAATATATTAGGTAGAGGATTGCAAGAAAGACTTGGGATTAAAATTGTTGGCATGGATATGGGTATTCCTGGACTTCCGACACCCCCAGTTATTGTTGAAGCACAAAGAGCAGCTATAACTGCTAAAGATTGTGCGCAGTACACACCATTTGAAGGTCTTCCTGTATTAAAAGAAGCAACTGCATATTTTATACGACAATTCCTTGGAGTAAGAGTTGAACCAAGAAATTGTATTCCAACTGTTGGAGGAATGCATGGCTGTAAAGAACAAATTGGATTAATAGGGAGAATGAATCCTGAAAAAGACACAATTCTTATGCTTGTCCCTGGTTTTGCTGTGAATACTACTCAAGCAAGAGCGTATGGTGTAAAAACAACGAGTCTTGATGTTTATGAAAAGTATGGGCAAGGACTTGTCGATGCAATTGAAGAAAGGTTTAAACAAGGAAATATTGCAGGATTGCTTTGGTCTTCTCCTAACAACCCAACATGGAGGGTTTTGTCTAAAAGAGAATTAGAAGGGATTGGAAAATTACTAACAAAGTATGATGTCATTGGAATAGAAGACGCAGCATATTTTGGTTTGGATTCTCGAATGAAGAATAAAAGAAATCCAGGAAAAAGACCGTATTTCCCGTCAATTGCACAGTACACTGAAAATTGGGTTATGTTGCTCAGCGGTTCAAAAATATTCAATTATGCAGGAGAACGTATTGGTGTTGTTGTCATGTCAGAACATGTAGCAGAATTAAAAGGACCGGGACTTCCAGAATGGTATGGAAGAGAAACATATTGGCATGCATTAGTTCAAAGTGGAATATATTCAACTGTTGCTAGTGTTCCACAATCTTCACAGCGTGCATTGGCAGCAGGGTTTAGAGCAGCAGCAGATCCTGAATATCCATTTGATTATTTCAAGTATGATATTGCGTATGAACAATTAGCAGAAATTGCCAGAAGAGAGTTTTTAAAAAATGGCTTCACAATGCCCTATGCAAGAGATGATATTGGAAAGATAGGGTTTGGATATTATTTTACAGCAGCACATCCCTCATTTGAGGATGGTGCAAAACTTGCAATGGCAATGCTCCGCTGCGGTATGACAGCTGTACCACTCATCGGCTTTGGTGGAGAACATAATGAAGGCGTACGATTATGCACTGCAACACTCCTCACTGAAGATAAATATTTGATATTAGATTCAAGAGTTGAAACATTTAAGAGACTGTATGGATAGGGATTAAAATTTCCTCCAAATCCTCAACACTTTTTGTCTGTGCAATTTTCTGCCGTAATTGCGCACCGCCAACAATGCCTTTAGTGAAATACGACGCATGCATTTTTAATGCACTGAATGAAATATCATGGCATAATGCCAAATATTCCTTAAGCATTTCAATTTGATTTTTCTGTTTAAGCAGTTTTCCTGTTTTCAGGTAATGATTAATTCTAAGAAAAATAAATGGATTTCCCATTGCTGCTCTGCCAATCATCACTGCATCAACACCTGTTTCTTTAAACATTCTTTCAGTAGAAATTTCATCAACAACATCACCATTGCCTATAACTGGGATATGAACTGCTTCTTTGACTTGTTTAATAATGTTCCAATCAGCTTTGCCAGAATATCCTTGTTTCAATGTCCTGCCATGCACAGCTATAGCAGATGCTCCTGCTTTTTCAAGAGCTTTTGCAAGAGAAACAGCAATAATGTGTTTGTCATCAACACCAATCCGCATTTTAACTGTAATAGGTTTTTCACTGACAGAAACCATTGTTTTGATTATTTCAGGAATTTTTTCAGGATGCTTTAACAATGCAGCCCCGCTGCCTGTTTTAATAATCTGCGGAGCAGGACAACCACAATTAAAATCAATAATATCTGCTTTATCTTGCAAAAGGATTGTGGCTTTTTTTATAGCTTCAATGTCAGTGCCAAAAAGCTGGATTGCAACAGGACGTTCCTCATTTGCAACATGCATCATCTTTACTGCATATGCAGTTCTTTTTGTCAGTGCTGTTGCATGTACAAATTCACTGTATACTAATCCTGCACCATACTTTTTACATAACTGCCTAAATGCACTGTTTGTCACCCCTGCCATAGGTGCAAGACAAAGGGGGCTGTCAAAAACAATATTCTGTATCTTAAATTGCTTCATGCATGAAATAAAGAGCCAGTGTTTAAAAAACTTTATTAGGTCTTTGATATTTTCCTGCATTATGAAGAAATGGTACGCAGGAATTATGTTTGCCATAATGCTTTTTGTATTTTTTTATTATCAGCAGAATGGCATTCTGCAGCATGATGTTGTAGAGACTGCACAATACGCAGAATATGTAGTAACAAACGAGCATGATACACTGTATGAAAAATATCTTGTAACAAAATATCCTTGGAGAACTGGAACACTTTTATTGACAGCAGGAATGTATTACCTCATGCATTTTTTTAGCATTTCGTCAGAATGTACAGCATTTTTCACGCAATTTTTGTTCGGCTCTTTGGCTGTAGTTTTCTTATATTTATTTTTAAGAGAAATGTACAATGACACTGCTGCATTTTTTACTGCTCTTGCATTTGGATTAAGTGCCCCTCTTTTTAATGCAGTGCTGTCAAAAGACCATGGCACTGAATTTTTCTTTGCATGCGCTGCAATGTATTTTTTAATATATGGATTAAAAAATAAAAATCTGCTCTCTCTTTGTATATCCAACATCGCGCTTGGACTTACGCTCTGGATGCGCGAAGCAATGCTGTTGTTTCCAGTTATTTATTATGGATTTCTTGTCGTATATGCGTATAAAAATAAGATACAAGAGATTTATTCTGCAAAAAACATGTTTGCACTCTCAATTCCATACATTTTTCTCACAGCAGGTGCATTGTATGTTTATGTGTGGATGATGATAACAAATGCCTCACAAAATCTGGCTGTGCCATTATTCACAAACACAGGAAAAATTCTTCAAAGTCTCTGGCAGTGGTATCCTCTTCTTCTTCTTTTTGCAGGTATCGGAATTATACTTGCTGTAAAGCAAAAAGAATACCTCGTGCTCTTTTTTACAAGCATAGCAGTTCTTTTTTTTATATTTTTTACAAAAAATGCAACGTATGACATCAGGCATCTTGGGATGTGTGTATTATTTCCGTTAAGTGTCATAGAATGTTTTGTATTCTCATTATTGCTTGAAAAATATAATGATTGGAAAAAATATTGCATTATTTGCATTGTAGTTTTTGTCTGCATTGCAGGATTTATTCCAGGAGTTTCTTTATTTGAACAGAGAAAAGAGCATGTTTACACAAAAGAATTTGCACAAAATATCGCAACAATTGTTCCTGAAAACGGAATAATTATTATTCAAAAAGACTTTTGTTTGTTCTTTTCGTATTATGCAAAAAGAGAGTGTATTGGCTTGCCTGATAATTTTATGGCAACTGTAGATAATTATATATTGTCAGGAAAAAGAGTGTTTGTTGCGTACCATGCTGGGTTTGGCTTTTACGACGATGAAACAAAAAATGCAATTGAACAAACATATCAATTAATTCCTGTGTATACAGGAAACTTTGAGACATTTCATCACGCTGACTTAAAACCGCAAGTGTATGAAGAATACCTCATTGAAGTAAAACACAGATAATTTTTTAAAGAAACAATTTCTCTTTATTGTATGACAATCCAACGAGGGAAATACAGACATTTCAAAGGTAATTTTTATGAAGTCATTGGTACAGCATTGCACAGTGAAATATTAGAAGAATATGTTGTTTACAGGGCATTGTATGGCGAGCAGAAACTGTGGGTTCGCCCAGCAAAAATGTTCACAGAAAAAATCATGTATGAAGGAAAAGAAGTTGAACGGTTTAGATTTGTTGAATAAGAAAAAACAGAAAAATTTAAATATTCTAAAGAATACGTGTATTCTTGTGAAACTAAAAGTAAATTGGGAACACAAACGCGTAAAACATGCGCTTGAACGAATGTGGTTAAGGGGGATATCATCTGAGGATATTATTACAGCGATACGAAGAGGTCAAAAAAGAAAGCAAACCGATAGTGGGTTGATAGAATCTTTTTACTCATATTTCAGCGTTGTGTATGATGAACGTTTTTTCAAAGATATTGATTTACAAAAGATTTACCCTGTTACTGTAAAAGTATGGTGATACTATGCAAGAAGAAATTTTACCATATCCCTGTAATTGTGGAGGGAAATTAAAGAAAAGCACTACGCAAGTCGAATTTTTTGGTATAGATTTTGGAATTCGTGAATGTGAAATGTGTACTTCTTGCGGCTCTGAATATCTAAATGATACTGTATTGCAAGAAATTGAGCAAGAAGTTAAAAAAAGAAAGTTATTTGGTTTAGAAAAACAAGCACAAGTAACTAAGTCTGGAAACTCTTTAGTCCTTCGTCTTCCACCTGAAATTGTAAAATTTACAGGGATTCATTACAAAGATTACGTGAAAATGTATCCTGTCTCAAAAGATAAAATAGAAGTTGTGTTTTAATATTGTGCTACATATAATAATTTGTGATGCATTATTATAATTCCGCAAACCAGCTGTTTTTTTCACCTTTGATGTTTTTTATTGCAACAGAAAGCGGTTTCTTGAATAATGGACAATTCAAAACTAAAGATTCAAATTCTCCGCCTTCTCCTGCAGGATTTATGCTATATTTTTCCTGCATTTTTTTTACATCTGAAATAAACTGCGCGTCTATTTTTCTGCCAATCCATGTTTTGTCAAGCGGATATGCAAAAACACCAACAATAATTACTTCAAACTTATTTTGCATCAGTTCTTCAAGAAGTGTTATCTGGTTTTTCTGCCACAATGGATTAAAACATTGTATCTTCAATGAATCACATAATTTCTGGATTCTTGATGCCTGATACACGCTTGCCAATGCACCAGTTACAATCCCTTCAATCTTGTACTTCTCAACAGCAGTTTTGATTGCTTTTTGTAAATCATCCAACTCCTTTTCTTTTTCTCCTTTTGTTTTTTGTATAATAAGAGGAATCTCCATACGTTCTGCTTGCTGTACAGTCATTTGAATGGCTGGTGTGTGAAACATGTAGCTTTCTGTATTTTCGCTGATAAGGGAAATAAGACAGACTAATTCATGTCCTTGCTGTTTTGCAAGAAATGCTGCATAGGTGGAATCTTTCCCACCTGAAAATAATACTCCTAATTTCATACGTACAAGAAGTTAGGGGTGGTTTATAAAATTCATGGATTAAAATAATAGAACTCATCAGAAGAAAAGATAACTTCTTAATTTAATGATATTAGGATGAAGCCCGTTGTCTCATTCAGGTAGTTATGCAAGAGAAAGAAGGTAGTCAATCATCCAATGGACTTTTAATGTTGCGAATATTCTTGTTTGAAACTTTTGTATAAATCAATGTTGTACTAATATCTGAATGTCCTAATAAATCCCGGATATATCTAATATCAGTGCCATTCTCTAAGAGATGAGTCGCAAAAGAGTGCCTTAATGTATGTGGAGTAATACTTTTCCTTATACCTGCCTTCGTAGCCGCATTTTCGATAATTTTCTGTATTGTCCTTTGTGTATATTTCCCATCTCTGTTTGTCAAAAAAACATACCCCTCTTTTTTAGGTGTAAGATTCATTAAACCCTCTTTAACTTTCAAAGATAGCATAACAATTCTATCTTTTTTTCCTTTTGCTCTTTTCAAATGAATGAGATTTCTATCAAAATCTATGTCCTGCCATTTAAGGTTTATTATCTCGCTTACTCGTAAACCCGCAGAATATCCAATTTGTATAATTAGCCTATGATTGATGTTTTTTGTAACTGAAATAAGCATTTCAATTTCTTCTTTTGAAAGAATTACTGGAAGCTTCTTTTCCTTTTTTACATGAGGCAAGTTATCCAAAATAGTTTGTATTTCTAAAGAATCTTTCTTTATGGCATTGAGATAAAACTTGATAGCGAAACCTGCTGACCGTATAGTTTCATCTGATTTATTTGATGCTATTAATGAAAGCAAGTATTCCTTAACTGGCTTTTTTGATGCAAGAAATTTCTCAGTGTGATGAATGTAACTGTCTATTGTTTTCTGCGAATATCCTTTCAATCTGCATTCATCAGCAATAATTTCTCTGAAATCCATGAAAAAAATCATAGCAAAACTTCTTAATAACACAGACGCACCGCTCGCATGGAATCCCAATCGTAGCAAGCTACGGAGTATTGCCCACTCGCAATTCGGTGCGTCTGTGGAATTGTGAAATCTGGTCACAGCAACAGGAATTGAAATTCCTTAGTTGCGCTCATGCACTGCATTCGGCAACAAGCTGTGGGGTATTCAACCCAGATTTCACAATAAATCTATTTCCTAATAATCCGAAAATCTTTCAATAATTACGTAAACCCTTACAAATCCACCTATTAAGCGTAATAAAACTACGCTTAATAGGTGTTAGTTTCAATCGAGAATGAGTCCTAAAAAAATAAAATGGGGGCAATTTCCTCTTATGATAAATCGTTTACTTACCTGGAAGATAACCTGCAATGTTTGGCTTAACTTCAATTGGTTTTCCTGAAAGAAGATTCAATCTTGTTTCTAATTCTGCCCTACATACTTCAGTAACAAGAGTTTCAGGAATTTCTGGTCGAGAACCTCCGATGACATTTACTCCCATTTCTGCAAGAGAATCAAAGAATGATCTTTGTCGAGGTCTTTCACGAATATCTCCAACATTGTCTCGTAAGAAATTCAAATAAGCTTTAACTTGATTTCCATAACCTCTTTCAGAAGCCATTTTATCAACTTCATGTTCAGGCAAACCATGATGAGTAATCCTGTGATGATAATTGGGTTGTTGTCTTGCAAGATTTACTTCAGCTAATTCATGTGCCAATAATCCCCTCAATGCTTCATCACTTATTCCTTCAAAAGCAGTTTCTAAACCAGGAGCTGGATTAATTGCAATTAGATAAGCAAGTGGTTCTTCTGGTACAGACTCACCTACAATTCTACATGGTTCTGGATATACAATTATTTCTCCTTCTTCTGCCAGTTGATATTTATCAACTCTTCCACCGCCAGTAACTTGATATGGTGTTTGCCAGAGAAGATGTCCTTGTCTTTTAACTCCTTTAATTGGTAGAATTACTCCTGTAGCTACACCTGTATGCCAATAATGACTAGCACCCACTGCGGCTTTATCATCTAAACAAAATGTTCTTCGCATTTCTGGGAACAATTCAGGTAAACGATCTTTCCAATTTGCCATATTAACAGTAATAAAATACACTCCTTTATAAACTTTTCTATTTGTAACCACTAATAAGTTACTAAAGAACAAAATATATCGGAAATTGCCCCCTTAATTCTGTGTCTTGATTGCTCACTTTGTTCGCTGAATGGACTGACTCATTCTCGACTTTTCGGACGAAATTTTTACATACTTCGTATGCAAAAAGAAACTAACAGGAATTTAACGGTTCGCAGGGTCGGCTTCGCCTAAAACGCCAAGCGTTTTCCCCTGCTCTCCCAAATTTATTTTCCGAGGTCGGAATTTTGTGGGTTGCCTCAAAATTCCTCCGCTCTGAAAAATAAACTTCGTTAAATTCCGATGTTCTATTCAATAATTTCAGGGGCTAACGAAGGGGGCAATTCGAAACAAGAAACCATAAAAGTTATATAGACTAGTATTCTCTCATATATCATGGTAGGAAATGATGCAATTATCCTAAATAATTTACTGAAACAAAAAAAACAAGAGATAGCACAGGATTTATCAGATTTTGAATACTTTAGATTATTTACTTTTGAACAATCTTTAAAAAATTTTGAGTTAGAATATGACGATTTATTATTTGGAGATATTGATGGTGGGGATGATGGAGGTATTGATGGTTTTTTCTTTTTTATTAATTCTGAATTGATTAAAGAAGAAATTAATCCTGACGATTTTAAGAAAAAACCTGAATTAAATGTATTTCTAATACAATCAAAATCATCAACAAGTTTTAAAGAAGATGTTCTACAAAAGATAATCACTACGATTAATGATATATTTGATTTGTCTAAGGATATGACTGCACTAAGTAATTTTTATAATTCTGATTTGATAGAAAAAGCTAGTTGTTTTAGAAAAGCGTTTGTCGGATTGGCATCTAAGCACCCAATATTGAATATCCATTTCAGTTATGCATCCAATGGCGATGCTTCTACTATCCATCCAAAAATTAACAATCAAGCTACATTACTAAAAGGAGCTCTTGAAAAATTATTTAGAGGCGCTAACATACAAACGCACTTTTTAGGTGCAAAAGAACTTTTGGATTTATCCAGGGTTGAGAAAACATATACTCTTAGCTTAAACTTTATTGAAAATGTGCTTTCAAAAGGGGAAAATAACTATGTTCTATTAACCAATATCAAAGATTATTATGATTTTATAGTGGATGAATCAGGAAATTTAAGAGATTATATTTTTGAAGCAAATGTTCGAGATTTTCAAGGATATGTTGAAGTTAATCAAGATATTCATAAAACTCTGACAAGTGAAAAATTAGATTTTTGGTGGTTAAATAATGGTATAACTATTTTAGCTTCGAAAGCTACTGTGGCAGGAAAAACAATCACTATAGATAATGTTCAAATAATTAATGGGTTGCAAACAACACATTGTATATATAATTACTTGAATTCGAAAATTAAAGAAAGCACAGGATTAAATGATGACGACAAAACTCGTTCATTACTTATAAAAATTTTAGTTATTAAAGATGAATATGCAAAAGATAAAATAATAAAAGCCACTAATTTTCAAACTTCAATCCCTCCTGCATCATTAAAAGCTACTGATAGGATACATCATAATTTAGAAGATTTTTTTAAAAGCAAGGATTTGTTTTATGATAGACGAAAAAATTTCTATAAAAATTTAGGAAAACCTGTCAATAAAATCATAAGCATATCATTATTAGCTCAATGTATCAATACTATTGTTAATAAGGATCCCCATACATCTAGGTCTAGACCTTCAACTCTAATAAAAACGCCAGTTGCATATGCTCAAATTTTCAATGATACTATCCCTCCCGAAACATATCTTTTCTCAGCACAAGTAATTAAAAGTATAACTAGTTCTCTAAAAATACAATTAGATGATTATACATCTTATGAAAAAACAAATTTAAGATTCCATATTTCATTGATTGCAGTTATGATAGCGTTAAATAAAAAAGACTATCTTATACAAGATTTAAAAGATATGGATATTAGCAAGATAACTCCTACAATTATTAACAAAGCAATTAAAGAAACTGTTGTTTTAGCTAGAAAATATTCAACAACATCTAATTTATCTATCGATGTAATCTCTAAGTCAAAAGCGTTTTCTGACTATCTTAAACAAGAGATAATTATACCATAGAATTGTTCGAATTGCCCCTTGATACTTATTCTTGATGGCTCACTTTGTTCGCTTGATTGAATACGCCCCTGAAATTACTTTGCGGACGCAATTTTTCCACACTTGCGTATGGAAAAAGAATAGAACAGGAATTTAACGGTTCGGAACGACCGCCTTCGGCTATTTTCTCTCGAAAATTCGTTCCTCTCCCAAATTGAATTTTGGAGGTCGCTCGGCTGGGTTGCCTGCCTCGCTCCAACTCTCAAAATTCAACTTCGTTTATCCGCGATGTTAGTTTCAATAATTTCAGGGGCTAATGAAGGGGGCAATTTTCTAACTAAAAACAAACGAGGGGGGAATTCCGTAACTATCTTAATGATTCAATCGATCTCTGCAAATTTACTCTTGCTTGAGATTCATATTTTCCTTTAAAGAAGTCTGTCAAGTATATTGAATCTCTATCTAAAAACATTTGAAGAATTGCGCTTCTCCCTTGTCTAAACTGCTCTTCAGGAACCCATGAATATTCTCTTCTAATGTTTTTTTCGTATTCATCAAATTCTTCAGAAGGCTTTCCAAGTATTGATAAATCTACATCTACTAGAACTCTTGCATCAATTCCTTGAGGAACAACATTATGTTTTGTTGCTAAGACTAATTCCCTTGTTACATCAGCAAAATCTTTTGGAAGTTGTGCAGCCAAGCAAACATCATAAGCTAATTGAGCACTTTTTTCTTCATTATCTTTTGCTTTAGTATCATAAATTGCATCATGATACCATACTGCAAATTCTACTAAATCGGGTTGTTGAACTCTCTGCCGAGCAGAATCTAATTCAGTTAGACAATTATCAACATGAGGTAAGTTGTGGTAAAATCTGTGTGGTTCAGAATACATGGTTTTCAATCTAGCAAATTCTTGTTCTGCACTACCTTGTGCTTTAATTCTGTTCCATAATGCTAAAAATCTTTGATTCATTTTATCTTGAGTTCTGAAACAACTTCATCGAAAGTCTTTTCAATTTCATTTTTTCCTTCGGAATTATCAACAGCCCAGATTTTTCCTTGATTATCTCTATCTATTGCTTGTTGAATTCTGCTTTTCTTTTCTGCATAATCAAATTGACTTCCTAATCTTCTTTGCATCTGTTCTAGAGTTAATCCTCTTGATGCTAAACGAGATTCTTGTGTTTTTTTGTCTGCATAAACTAAAACAACATTATTATTACATAAATAGCCCATATCAGATTCTGCGATTAAAGCAGCATTGAACAAAATTAATCCTTTTTTTCCATATAATTCTTTTCTTAATCTAACTAAAAGAGGTGTTGTCATTATCTCATTTAATTTATTCAATGCATCTTGATCTGAGAAAACAATCTCTCCCAATGATTTTCTATCAATTGTTCCATCTTCTCTTCTTACTTGTTGCCCAAATGTGTTTGCAATCTGTCTTCTCACATCATCATATCTTGGCTGTTTTAGTTCTCCAAGAATTTGATGTCCTATCTGATCCAATTCTATATCATGAACCGCAATCCCTTTTTGTTCTCCAAGGCGACTAAATTGTTGGCTTACATATGATTTTCCTGCTCCAATTTCACCAGTAACTCCTACAATATATTGCCCAGACATTCTAGCTTCAAGGCATTGTTTTACATAAAGAGGTACATACTCATGTATTAATCCCTGTTCTTTTTGTATTCCTTTCACTACACTCGAGCTAATGTGTGCTAATTCAGGTCTTGCAAACAATATGTGAGTATCTACTCCCAATTTTTGACTTTCTCCAACTTGATGCAAAACATTTTCATAATCAAAATCAGCTGCGTTTCTTACTCCTTTGACAATAACATTTATTCCATTTTCATAAGCATAATCTACTAATAATCCCTGGAATGATACAACTTCCACATTTGGAAATTTAGATAATGACCTTTGAGCCATTTCTGTTCTTTCCTCTAAACTAAACATATACTTTTTATCAGGATTAACACCGATTCCCACAACTACCCTATCAAATGCTCTTGAAGCTCTCGCTATAATATCTATATGCCCATAAGTAATTGGATCTCCTGAAAATGCATACATCGCTTTTCTCATGAGAGCAGTAACTACTATGAAGTTTATAAATTTATCTCGAAATGACGGAATTCCCCCCAACGACGAACTGAAAATTGCCCCATTAATTCTTATTCTTAATTGCTCACTGTGTTCGCTTGATTGAATACGCCCCTGAAATTACTTTGATTTTTTGCTCTTCGAGCATCGTTGCACTAAAAATCAAGTCCTCCAAGTATTCGGACGAATAGAACAGCGATTTAACGGTTCCGAAGTCTTGCAGACTTCTCCACCCATATTTTTTCCATCTCTGAGAATTTTTCAGCTCTGTTTCGGTTTTGTGGATTGCCTCAAAACCTCACGAGGAAAAATTCTCGAGGGAAAAAACATCGTTAAATTCCGATGTTAATTGCAATTATTCTTTAAGCCACAAAAATTAAATAGTATTAAGTAAATCTTCGTAATATGATATCAGATGCAATAGCTATTTATGAATTACTCCAAAAAAAATGGGGAGAATATAAAGTAATTAGCGCATTGTTTAAATGGGATGGTTCCAAAATTTATGGTGATGAAAAAATAACCATAACCAAACATGATGCTGAAGAAGGATCATGGTTTTATTCCGTTAATGAAACAGAGGACTATGTTTTTATTAGAATCCCAACCAACGCCAGTTGTGTTATAGAAAGACCAGGCACAGTTTCAGGAGATAAAAATGCGGATTCTAAATACTTTAGGTATATAGCAGTTCCTGATGGACATATTTATGGTGGTACATTACCTAATGTCAAAGTTGATTTTATGGTTATTGGATATAAACCAAAAGATTTACTTAATATTAAAGAAGGAGTGGCTTAAAGAATAACTTCTTCGGATTTCTTTGAAATCCTCGACCACGCTGCGCTCTCGCCTATCGGCTCGGGGCAATTAACAGGAATTTAACGGAAAAATGCTCAGCTCGCATTTTTCCCAAATTTTGCTCACGAGGAAACCTCGCCAGCTCTGACTTCGTCGAGGGCTCGGTTTCATCTCTGTTCGCAAAACTTCGTTAAATTCCGATGTTAGTTTCAATCGGGAGAAAGGGCTAAAAACGGAAGGGGGACAATTTTAATGACGAGTAGCAATAAAAGTAACCGCTGCCAGTATTACAAAACACACTATTCCAGCTAATAATCTTTTAATAAAACCTGCAACACCTAAAGCATGTGCAAAACCATCGCTAAACCAGAATAGAACCCCTGCAATTCCTAGGAAAAGATCCACTATAATCGCTGTGCCAATTTTCATATCAAACATTTTTTTCTCCTACTCCATTAATCTAAACCAATCTTTTACTGCCAATTGCAATCTTACAATCTCATCTTCAGCTAACATACTGCAATGAGCTATCGGACTTCTTAAGAGATTTAGATTAGCCATAATTTTTGAAAAAGCTTTCGTACTTGAGAAGACAGCGTCAAAACTAACCCAGTTATTTTGTACTATTTGACCAAGCTCGCCAAATGTCGTATAATCAATCTCATTTTCTGATCGCAGAGTAACACCAGAATCAATCTCATTTTGAATATTATTTTTAGCATTTGTTTTTATTGAATCAGGAACACATTTTTCCCACCATTTCTCCCCATGAACACCTTGAAGCGTTTCCGCAATCAATTTTCTGATGCTTCTTTCAAGGCAGAAAAATAACTCATAATGAGTCCCCATCTCAGCGGCTTCATCTCTTAAAGCTTTTTCAAATTGAGGATAATAGTCTTCATCTTTGGTATCATGTTCTAGTCTACCTAAATCAATCTTAAAGTTTTTTTCAACCTTGTCCAAATCTCTTTCAACAAGTGAATGAGACATGCCAAACAGTTTTATACGATCTTCTGGATTAGTCATTTTCGTAGTAGATTTTCTCTTAATGATCTGAATATTGCATTGAATACGGCAGGGTCATCGGTTTTTGGCAAGACTAGATTAATAGTATATGATAGATTCAGACCTACTTCATTTTGTTGTAAGTTATCTTCAGGGAGAGTAGACTCTGATTTTGATGTAGAAATATCAGATTCTTCAACGCTTGGTGTAGTGTGGCTCTTTTTGAAATCTGCATAAGTCTTCAGATTTTCAAAAGTCTTACAAATTTTCTGTACTACTTGATTATCAGTTGCAAGTCCAGTGATTTCGATAACTAACCCTTTCAAATCATCCCTACTTAATTTGTCAGCATTCACATTTCTATTAAAAATTTCAACATAGCCTGTTTTAATAGCCTGAGCCATTGCAGTGGCTGATGTAGGAATATTTCTAAATTGCTTGTACAGATCTGTAGGGGTTCCATCAGTTTTTAGAAAGCCGATTTTTTTTGCGAAACCAACAAATTGGTTGTAATTTCCACCCTTACATCCAAGAGTGTCACCCAAGAAATCGTAAGTAAACCTATCGGGTGTTTTTGCTTCTTTAATCTTATCTAAAATTTTATTTACAACCCCTGGTTGCGCTAGGTATGGTAGTGTTTTTGTCATTTTTACCCCCAAATATGATATCTATGTAGGAGTAAGAAGCTTTAAGATAAAAACTTTTCGGTTATAACAATTCTACATAGATTCCGTAACTGTTTTTGAATATTCATTAAAATTGTCCCCTTGATTCTTGTTCTTAATATGTCGCATTCGCTCTTTTGATAGAACGCCCTTTCTCCCGACTTTTCGGACGAAATTTGACCCCCACATTGTAGGGTCAAAGAAACTAACAGGAATTTAACGGTTCGGAACGACCGCCTTCGGCTATTTTGCCAAGCAAAATTCGTTCCTCTCCCAAATTGAATTTTGGATGTCGCTCGGCTGGGTTGCCTGCCTCGCTCCAGCTCTCAAAATTCAACTTCGTTAAATTCGTATGTTAAACTCAATAAATTTGGAATCCTATAAAAATAGAAAGGGGCTTTGGCGTTCTGACGTTAATCCCGCTCGTGATTATACCATTCCCTAAATAGATACACAAAAACGTTAATCATTTGTTCTGAAACTTTTCTTTTTCTTAGACTTAGTATGCTCTCTCTCACTAAATCCACAAATTCTGGTCTGTTTGCAAATTCAAAATCGATATCTGGATGATATCCTAGAAATATTCCGTTAGCAACGCCTTCGTGTACTTTATCTTCAATCGCATTAAAAACAGTCATTGCCCATTCATAAGTTATACCTTCAGTTATCTCATTAGAAAATATCTTGCTTATGTCTTTTTGCATTTTTTTAAGAAGTCTTTTCTCTCGATCATCCATTGTTTTGATGATATGTTCTCCTTTAATAAGTGCCAAGAACAAACTGTGAAAAGTTTCAATTTTTTCTATTTTATTTAGTATCTCAAGTTCTAGTTCTAATTGTGATTTAAGATGTGATATCAATTTTTCAGTATCTTGTGCTCCAACTTGCAGTATAACAACTATGTGAATTTGCGATTTTAATATAGAATGTAGCTGATGTAATAATCTATAAACATATTCATATTTTGTTTCCGCATATCCCAAACATTGTTCTAATTTGTGCACTCTTTTTACTTTCTGAGAATGCTCTATAGATTCTAAATCGGAAATGATTTCTGATTCTTCTTTGTCTTCAGAGGATATATCTACCAGTTCTAACTCTAGTACTCTTTTTAATTCCTGTAAATTCCTTTGGAAATCATTATCCAAACGGAGTTTATCTATAATCTCTTTCTTTTTAGGAACAGTGCCAAGATAATGTTTCCAATGCTTAATAATTGCTTCTTCATCTGCTTCAATTTCTTTTGCGATTGACTCTGTTGAACCAAAAAGATGATTTAATAGTCCCATGCGATTAAAAAGAGAGCATAGATTAATAAATATTTGTTTTGTACGCCAAAGCCCCTAACTTCTATGTCTGGACGTATCGCTATCGCTCTTAAGATGGGCGGATTCCAAATTTACTCTCCTTACTTCGTTCGTCGGTCGACCGATACTTCGTATGGTCGACGATTTTAACAGGGCTTAACCGACTACGAAGTCTTGCAGGTTTCTCCACCCAAATTTTGCCCCATCTCTGAAAATTTCTCCAGCTCCGTTCGGATTTTCCATCCATATGGGGAAAATCCTTACGAGGTCGAAATTTTCGAGGGGTCAAAACTTCGGTTAAGCCCGTTGTTATACGCAATTCAAAAAAGACTAAAAAGTAAATAAAGCCCCCTAAAAAACTTACTGCGGATGAAGCGTTCTATAAGCTACTGTATCTAAGATGTCATTTGACTGCAACAAAAATCCAACAAATCGCTCAAATCCTATTCCATATCCTCCTCGCAATACTGGCTCTACCTGTCCTAACATATTGAAGTAGTCTGGAAACTGTGCAACAGGATCAATTAATTTCATTGCCTTTTCTGGATCTTGCCCAAGTCTTTCTGCTTGTTCTCTAGCTTGTTCTTTCATGTACTCTGCTATCTTTGATTCTCTAAGATGTTGTTTTATGACTTCTCCATTTTCTTCTCTTACTGCTCCGCCAACCGTTTCGCCCAATCTTGGTGTGAGTAAATCCACACTGTAAACTCTTTGTCCATCAGGAGTTCTTTTCATATTGAAAAACTTAATTGAAGCAGGGTAATGAGTAACGAAAGTTGGTGTGTTGCCAAAATATCTTAAAATAGCCCTCTCTTCCAAGACACCCAAATCATCTCCAAAATTATATGTGCCTCCTTCTCCATTCAATAATTCCAATGCCTCATCATAGCTCAATTTTTCAAATCTTGAGGGAATTACTTTTCGCAAATAATCCGTATCTCCACCTAATCTTTTAATGCTTGAAGTACATTGTTCAACTACTTTTTGAGTTGCATACTTGATTACTTCTGCTTCTTCCTCTATAATTCTATCTAATACTTGTTCAGGAGTGCAATTCTCGTATGGTCTTTCTGGCTCTGCAAGAGTAAATTCTGATAGTCTTCTTCCTTGTGCTTCGGGATCATCATAATTTTCCTCTCTAAAACTATTATTTACTGTGAAGAATCCTCTCCTCAAACTGAGAACTAAATTTTCCAATTGAATTTGCGCACTTTGTGATAAGTGGGCTGGCGTTCCATAATAGTTTAGCCGAAATGAAGCATACGGATTTTCGCATGATCCTGCAATATTAACTAATGTTGAGGTTGTAACTTCTCTATATCCCCTGTTTTTTATAGCTTCCCGCAAGCCATCTAAAGCCGTTTCTCGTAAATGAGTCAGAGCGTCAAATTTCTCTCTACTAAACTCTCCAAGTCCTGTACTTATAGTGTCTTGCCTGATTTTCATTTGTACTTCACATTATTGAAGTAGTAACAACATTAGTTAATATAAAACTTATTACATAAAATTTTACAATACCAAAATATTTATATACTAATAGTTAGTAATTATAGAATATATGGCTCTGGATAAGAAAGATTGGAAAATTTTGGCAACACTATCCAAAGATTGCAGAACTTCATTGACACAAATAGCTAAAGCTGTGGGAGTTTCACGAGAAGTCGCAGATTATAGAATCAAAAAGTTAGTTAAAACAGGCATGATAAAATCATTCTGCACAGAAGTTAATCTTCAAGCATTAGGATACACAAAACACGTTGTTTATTTAGAACTCAAAAATGTGGACAAAGAGAAAGAAGAAAATGTTTTCAAACAATTAAGAAATCATAAATTTATTAGTTGGATTGTAACCTCAACAGGAAAATGGAGCATAATATTTGACATTCATACAAAGAACACACAACATCTAAGTAAAATAATCAAAGAACTAAAGCAAGAACTTGGGAATTATTTTGGAGAATATGAAATTGTTACTCTAGAAAATTACCAGTATTTTCATTCAAAATTTTTCGGAGAAAAAGATACAGTCCCAAAAAAGAAAACAAAAGAGCTTTCACTTGATGATACAGATTTATCTCTCCTCAAAATATTAAGAAACAATGCCCGTATAGATTATGTAAAATTGTCAAAAGATATCAAACTTACTCCAGAAGCAATTAGTAAAAGAATAAAGAAATTGAAAGATAACAATATAATAAAACAATTTTACATTTTTCCTGACCTCACAAAATTAGGATTTGAGCATTATAATATTCAAATAAATTTAGAAAATATTGGCAATGAAAAAGAGGAAAAAATATTGAACTACTTACAGAATCATAAATCAGTTTCCTTCATCTACAAACCTATTTCACATTGGGACATAGAATTTGGAGTCTTTGTCAATAATCCAGGAGAACTTAGGGATTTTATGTTGCAGTTACGAACGCTTCATCCTGAAAACATTAGAATTAAAGATGTGGCATTATTCTACGAGGAAATACTTCCTAACTTTCTGCCAGAGGGCGTTTTTTAGGGGGCTTACTAATTCTTGTGCTTTATGGGGCTTCGCCCTCTATAGCATTAGTCTTTTTTGAACTTCTCGGTTTAATCTCCTTCGGAGTTAAACCTCGACCACGTTGCACTTTCGCTTCGCTCAGGGCGTATAACAGGCATTTTACGGCTCACGGCGTTGCACTTGTTCGCCCAAATTGATTTTTCGAGGAAAAAATTTGTGGGTTGCCTCAAATTTTTTCAGCTCTGAAAAATCAACTTCGTAAAATGCCGATGTTATACGCAATCGAGAAAAAACTCTAAAATGTGAAAAGGGGTTTGGGGCTTAACGAATACTTTGCTAACATACTTTCCAATGGATCGTCATTTTGTCGAACTCCCCTATAATTTACGGGCGGTTTAACTTCAAGTATTTTGTTTCCAATTCCCATACTTGCCCATAAAATTTCTTGGCTATTATTTACGGCAACTGGATACACTAAGAAAGACCTTCTTGTGCTTATTTCAACTCCAGCAGGATTACATGCCTGAACAAACAAAGCATTATATTTTCCATCATGCTCATCAACCCAATTTTGAACTCTTTTTACTGCTTCTGTTCCATCAGCATTAACTTCATGATAAATAAAATCTGTTCCTTCAGTATCATTCCATGAATTTCCATGAGCAAGAAGCATCCTCACAGAACGAGGCTTTGGAAAACCACTTCTTTCAACATATCTTACTGCTTCTTCTAAATTTAATTGCATGATTGCATCTACTCTTTCATCAATAATCTCTGCTGGATTTAAACCACCTTTTGAGGCAATCTCTCTAATAGCATGACCAATAACTCTATTGATTTCGTTCCGAAAATATTGCCTCCAATCATAGGATAAATCTACTTCTCCTAAGGGCGTTCTAATTGTTTCCATATGATATAAAGAATATTACTCTTTTATAAAACTTTCCATTAATAACTACTAATAAGTAGCTATTAAGCCCAAACCCCCCTAATTCTTTTAACTAATGGTGCTTCGCACTTGCTACGAGTTTTTTCTCGACTCTCTCCGCTTCGCTCCGAGCCACGTTGCACTCTCGCTTCACTCGGGGCGTATAACAGCGATTAGCCGGTTCGCTCGTTGCACTTCGCTCTCCCAAATTCCTCGCACCTCTGTTTCGCTTCGCTTCACGAGGCTCGGAACTTCGGCTAATCGCGATGTTATGCTCAATTCAGAAAAAACTTTTTAACTATAAATGGGTTTGAGGCTTTAATATTATTTCCCAGTTCCATCTATCTTTAATGCCTGCTTTTCTTCCACTTACACTGTGAACCTCTTTTGGTTCTGCCATCATATCTAATCCCGATTGTTGCACTAGTGCATATAATTCGGGCTTAGTGAAGATATGCCAAGATAATCCATTTTCTTTTCCTGAAGATTCTACCCTATATGTTTTTCCACCACCTTCAACGCCAGGATCTTCTATGACTTCGCCAAGATGTCCTACTTCAAGTTGTTTCGGTGATTTTACCCAAACATAAGCTATACCATCTAGTACTCTTGCAATTTCAGAAAAGGCATTTTGGATTCCTTGGTACGCAGTTTGATTTGCTCTTGCTTCGATATTATGTATACACCCATATGCAACAACTAAATCAAATGGCCCATCAAAAGGAAATCTCTCTCTCAAATCTCCAACCTTAACAACTCTTGATGCTTCTTCCAAATCTATTCCCAATTGTTCCTTAGTATGTTCAACTGCTTCTGGAATGAAATCAAATCCAAATGCTTTAAATCCTTTTGATAAAAGATAAGTAAGATTCCTACCAGTTCCACATCCTGCATCTAAAGCTGTTTGTCCATTTACATTTGGAAAATATTTTTCTAAAAAGGGTTTTACAGAACATCTTGGTTCTGTAGGTACATCTACAATAGATTGATATATCTTGGCCCATTGGATATCTCCTTGAGTCATATCAATAAATATATTGAACAATTATTTAAATCTTTCTATAATTTACCACTATATAGTGTTAATTATAAAAAGCCTCAAACCCTTAATGATATCTTTCACAGTGCTAAGCACTTGATTAAAAAAAGTTTTTTCTGAACTTTTCGGTCGAAATCCGTCGGAACTTCGTAACCGACGGAGAGCATAACAGGAATTTAACGGCAAAATCGGTCGCTTACGCTAAATCGCCAAGCGATTTCCCGATTTTGACCCAAATTTTTTCTTCGAGGGTCTCGGCTGTGGGATGCCTCAGCCTCGCCCATCTCTGAAGAAAAAACTTCGTTAAATTCCGTTGTTAAATGAAATTTGACCCAGCCCTAGAAAAGAATAAAGTTTATTAATTATTAATCTCTTTCCAATATTATGACATGGAAAAATCTCGCACCAAATTTAATTAGGCAACGAATTATAATAGAAGGAACAACCAAAAAAATTGTCGAACCTGAACAAATCAAAAAATATTTGTTCGAATTATCTAAAATTGTTAATATGGTTGTTCTATCTGACCCTGTGGCATATTCCGCCCATGAAGATGGATATGGCGGATGGATTCATTGGAAAACTTCTGGTGCTCACTTTTATAGTTATGAAACAAATCCTCCTTTGTTCACCGTAGATTGTTATACTTGCAAAGCTTTTTCTGTTAAAAAAGCAGTGGAGTTCACAAAGAAGTATTTTAATGCAATTGATATTGTTTGGAAAGAGATTAAAGTATAAGACCGGGTTGGGTCAAACTCAAGCCACGCTGCGCTCTCCTCCTTTCAGTCGTCGGGTCATTTAACAGGGCTTATGCGGAAACCTCGTTGCACTTCGGTTTCCCAAATTCAATTTCATCTCTGAAAATCTTCGCACCTCTGTTCGCTACGCTCACGAGGCTCAGATTTTCGAGGAAATTGAACTTCGCATAAGCCCGATGTTAAATCCAATAATTTTGAGAGGCGACGAACGGAGAAAGGGGACACTCATACTAATATGAAGATGATTGAACATCAAAGATGAGTTTTGAGATAATAAGGAGATTTCTTTATAAATAAATAGTTAATTTGGTATTGGTAGTAGTATTTTTATAACATTTTTATCGTTATCAAGATAACATCTTATACAACAATTCCCCAATTAAGGAATTATTCCGTCTATTAACATCTAGGACTATACTTTTCTAAGATGAAGAATTGATTTCGAGATTATTTTTAAAATATGGTAAACACCGAAATGTTTATAAACAGAGCCAGATTATCCCTTTCAAAATAATGACGGAGGTTATAAAATGAAAGAAGATCATGACTTGAAATCGTTTGCTGCAGAAGCTCTTGTGAGAAGCAAGGATGAGTTTTCCCAAGACAAAGAAATCATTGAAAAAATAAAAGACAAGATAGTAATCATTAAAGAAAATAAACAAGTAGAGATAGTATATGGAGATAGTCGACCTCTAATTAGAATACCCCTCTATCTAATAGGGAAGTTCATCGCACATAAGATTCTAGACATGTACGACGATCCCTCAGCAGACATTGAAGAATTATCACAGAAACTGAATATGCCATCACAGGCATTTTCTAGACCGATAGGAATTCTTTTAGGAGACATACTTGAAAAAACAGACAAAGGATATAAAGTCAGAGCATTTAAGATTCTAGCCTTTCTGAATTCGCTTGATGGAAACAAGATAGAAAAGCCGAAAGCTGTTCAACGACGACAAAAAAAGACGGCAGCCCCCAGTACAAAAACTACAAGTGAAGAAACTCAGCTCAGCTTAAAAGATAGCGGGATTAAATCTCTCTCAGAGTTTCTGAAGATTGACGAACATGAATTAAGAAAGATAATGTTTTTTCGAGAGAATGATGTGAGAATGATAGACACCAAATTTGTTTCATCGACAGACACGAAAGAAAGACAGCTAGACTTTTCTCTTGCGCATCTTCTTGCGCTAAAATATGCTTTTGACTTGGAGAAATGCCCTGCTTCATTCCTCAGAAATAAACTCAAGATGCTTGGGATTGAATCGTTAACTAATCTTACAACGAACCTGCATAAGTATCCTAAATACATAATTCACGATGCAGGAAAGAAGGGGAGTACAGATAATTATTTTCTGATTACACACCCAGGAGAAGAGAAAATAAAGGAGATAATATTGAAATATATGGGAGGTAACGTCGACAATGACAAAACCCAAGGAAGCAATAACTGATTTATGGGAAAACACTTTTTTCAAGGAACATAGAACCACTGAAGAAGTAAAAAATCAGGCATTTCAAGTACATGAGTGCACCTGTTCAAATTGGAGTGCTTTACTGAGTGATTGTGATTTTTTGAGAAAAGAAAAAGGTAAATGGATACAGAAACATAAGTCAGAAAAGAGAGAAAATGGAATCATTCATGTTACAGGAGATAAGCCTTGGTCAGACAGGAATGAAAAATTCGTAAATCTCATTAACCAGCTCAAAGGAGAATTACTGATCATTGATCCTTATTATGGATTAGATACATTGCATCTCTTAAGTAAATTTCCTCAGAAGCAAATAAAACTTATTACCTCCAAGCTAGGTAGCGATGAGAAAGAAGAACTCATAAAAAAAGAAGTGGTCAGGTTTAAGAAAGAATTTAAGAACATTAATGTAAAAATATATCCGAAGTTTTACGAGTTACATGATAGATATATCATCTCCGAAAACTACTTCGTAATAATAGGTCATGGATTAAAAGACTTAGGAAATAAAGAGTGTTTTATGATTGCAATGCCTGTTGAGAAAGTAAGGGACATTGTCTTGTCGCTTAAAGAAAAGTTTGAAGAAAAATGGGCATTGTCACAAATACTTGTTTGAGTGTCCCTCGACTTTTTGTTCTTTTATTGCTCACTTTGTTCGCTTTTAGGGAACCGCCTCTCAAAATTACTTTTCGGACGAAATTTTCCCACACTTCGTATGGTCAAAGAGCATAACAGGAATTTAACGGTTCGCAGGGTCGGCTTCGCCTAAAACGCCAAGCGTTTTCCCCTGCTCTCCCAAATTTATTTTCCGAGGTCGGAATTTTGTGGGTTGCCTCAAAATTCCTCCGCTCTGAAAAATAAACTTCGTTAAATTCCGTTGTTAATTCTCTTATAAAAAAGATAGAAGATAGAAACGTGCCCCTGCGTCATAACTCTCCTCAAGCCTTCGGCTTTCGTCGGTCGACCGATACTTCGTATGGTCGACGATTTTAACAGGGCTTAACCGACTACGAAGTCTTGCAGGTTCAAAGAAATGCCATGCATTTCTTGAACAAGAAATCTTCGATTTCTTTGTTTCTCCACCCAAATTTTTTCTTCGAAGTCACAAATTGTAGGATGCTATGCGAGCGGTGTGTCTGTGTTATTTGGGGAGTATGTCATTTCTCAGCAAAGAAGACTTATACTTCTCAGGCATGTATGCATCAATGACTGCTGTGTGTATTTTTAGTCCTCTTTTTTTGAGTTCAAATACTGCATGGTGCGTATTCTGGTCATACCCAAAACAAATAATGTCTGGAAAGTAGAACTCAATCGGTTTAAAGAAATCAATTTCATCTCCAAGATGTGCTTCATCAACAAAAGATAATGCTTGAATTGCATGCAACCGCTGGAGTTCATTATGTTTTGGCATTATCCCTTTTATTTTTTTGACATTTACATCTCGCGCAACAATAACAATCAGCCTGTCACCGTATTCTTTTGCCTTTTGCAGGAAATATGTATGCCCTTTATGCAGTACATCAAATGTACCAAAAACCATAATGCGTTTCATTATTTTTTGAGTCATATTTATAAGCATAAATCATACGCTAGTTTAAATGTATTGCCTATTCAAAAATACCTGCGTTGTCATGTTGCCTAGCTTGGCTTCGTGTAATAGCCCTGCAACGCTAAACATGAAATGCAAGTATTGAAAAAAATAGTGCAAAATAAGCAAAGTATATAAAACATAAAGCATAATATTATATCATGGATTACTCCTCTCTTGTAGACGTTTACGAAAATCTCAGCAAAACATCAAAGCGATTGGAAAAAACAGCTATTATTGCGCAGCTTCTTCGAGAAACAAAGACAGAAGAAGCAGGCAGAATAACCCTCTTGCTCAACGGCAGAATTTTTCCAGAATGGAGTGAAGAAAAAATAGGTGTTGCATCAAAGTATGTTCTCAAAGCCATTGCAGTTGCCTCTGGCATTCCTCAAGAAAAAATAGAAGAAGAGTGGAAAAAAACAGGTGATTTGGGATTAGTTGCAGAAAAGATGATTGCAAAAAAGAAGCAGTCAACACTATTCAGCCATACATTGACTGTCACAAAAGTCTTCACAAATCTCCAAAAGCTTGCACAGATTACAGGAGAAGGCTCTGTTGAGCAAAAAGTCAAACTCATTGCAGAATTACTCACTAGTGCAAAACCTGTAGAAGCAAAATATATTGTGCGAACAGCATTAGAAGAAATGCGCATGGGTGTTGGAACAGGAATAATCCGAGATGCAATTGCGTGGAGCTGTTTCCCGCGATTTATGCAATTATTCGATGAAAAATATGATGAAAAAGCATGCAAAAAAATAGAAAACATACACGATATTGACAGCATAAGTCCAAAAGACAGCATTAGTTTCATAACAGATGCACAAGCACGAGAGGCATACAACCAATTAATCATCGCGCTTGATCACGCGTACAATATGACAAATGATTTTTCTGTTGTCATGGAAACAGCAAGAAACAAAGGATACAAGGGATTGCGAGAAACAGATATTGAATTATTTAAACCAGTGCAAGTCATGCTCTATCAAAAAGCAAAGGATATCAGAGATGCGTTTGCAGCAGTAGGCAAGCCTGCTGCATTTGAGTACAAATACGACGGGTTTAGAATAGAATGCCACATCAAAAAAGACACCATAAAGTTGTACACGAGAAATTTTGAAGATGTCACAAAACAATTTCCTGATGTTGTTGATGCAGTCAAGAAGCATGTAGATTGCGACAGCTGCATTTTTGATTCAGAAGTTGTAGGATTTAATCCAAAAACAACGCAGTATGTTGCGTTCCAGCAGATTTCACAGAGAATAAAGCGCAAGTATGATATTGAAGAAATAGCAAAAAAACTGCCTGTAGAAATCAATGTATTTGATCTATTGTATTACAAAGGAAAAAGCGTGATTGACAAGCCATTTCATGAGCGCAGAGCTCTATTAAGTAAAATAATCAATCCAAAAGAGAGGGTTATTGTTCTCTCGCGGATTATGATTACAGATAAAGAAGATGAAGCAAACAAGTTTTACAATGAATCATTAGATAAAGGCAACGAAGGCATTATGGTCAAGAATCTAGAAGCAGTCTACAAACCAGGAAGCAGAGTTGGCTTTGGTGTCAAAGTCAAGCCAGTCATGGAAAGCCTTGATTTAGCAATTGTTGGAGCAGAGTGGGGAGAAGGCAAGCGTGCAAAATGGATGACAAGTTTTATTGTTGCGTGCAGAGATGAAGAAGGCACTCTTGTGACAATTGGTAAAGTAGGAACTGGCATCAAAGAATTAGAAGGAGAAGGAGTCACGTTTGAGCAATTGACAGAAATGCTGAAAGATACTATTCTTAGTGAAAAAGGAAAAGAAATAACATTAAAACCGACTATTGTTATAGAAGTGCATTATGAAGAAATCCAAAAAAGCCCAACATACAGTTCAGGGTATGCACTGCGATTCCCAAGATTTATTCGACTGAGAGAAGATAGAGGAGTGCATGACTGTTCAACAGGAGAGCAAGTTGAAGAGTTGTATAAAGAACAAAGAGGAAGAAATTAATCAACAGTATATAGTACTGTTCCTTCTCTTGAATCACAAAGATAATTATCTGGTTGATATTCAGTTAATCTCCATGTGTTTGGAATTGCTAATCCACCATGTCTATCGTTTAAACAATATTCAACAGGACCTGTATACATAACAAGAGCCCCATTTTGCGCAGTACTTCCTTGTTCTGAAGGAATCTGAATAACTGCTAAATCATCTAATGTAAAATTACCCTGATCACTATTTGTAATGCTTGCACTGACAACAGTGCCACTAACTCCTTCTACACGAGGAGGAGTTTTTGCATTGTAAAGACTAGCTACTCTACTGAAACCTGTTGCAGCTAGAGCTGCTGCAAGTGATAAATAACACAACATATTTTCTGAATTTGTCATATATTTCAACCCCCAATGCAATGAGTAAATAAGCACTGGTTTATAAATGTTTCTGTGATTTATCACCAAACAGTAGTTATGAAGTAACAATTTATAAATAAGCTTTACTACCCATATTGTAAAGTAATAACTCCGAGGTGGAAAAAATGGACTTAGAAAATATAGTAGGAACGACAAAAGTTGACAACAACACCACGTCAAGGATTAAAGACGCAGAGCAAGCAATAGAGTATGGAACAAAGGCAGCAAAATATGGAGCCGCAGCTGGACAAGCGTATGGAAGAGCCCATAAAGCATTTCAAGCAAGCGTCTATCATATTGGACAGGCATATTTATGGGATAGAAAAAACAAAGCAAAACATGTAGAAACAGCAAGAACAAGTGCTCAAACAGTTGTGCCAGATGCAATCTCAGCTACGAGAGATATGGCACTAGGTTTAGTGTATGGATTAGCAGCATATTATCTTGCAAAGCAAGTATTGGCGCCAAAAACAGAAAAACCTGCATACAAAGCAATGCCTGCACTTCAACCTGCTTAATTTTTTATTTTTTTTATTCTTAGATAATCCCTAACTGTTTAATTTTTCTTTGCAGTGTTTCGTATCTTAATCCAATCTTTCGTGCAGTGTGCGTAATATTGTTATTGTTTTCTTCTAATGCCTGCTTGAGGTATGCTTTTTCAAATTCTTCTTCTGCATCTTTGAGAGACTGTTTTTGTTCAGGCAATTCTTTCAAAACATCTTCACTCAATTGTGCAACATTTTTGTACATTTTTTCAATTTTTTGTGGATGCAAAATTGCCTTGTATTTATCCAGAACATGCTCTATTGCATGGCTTATAGACGATAATCGAAGCTGGTATGGCTTTGGTATTTCTGCTTTTATTTTATGTGCTGGAATTTTCAGCTGAACAATCAACCGATGCATGCTTCGCCTGTCAACACCTGCCTCCAGAGCAGCCTCTGAAATATTACCAAGGTGCATTTCCAGCATTTTTTCAACATATGTTTTCTTGAAAAGCCTTTTTGCATGTTTAAATTTAATAGACGTATCAATAACAATGTCAATAAAAGGAACTTTCATAAGTTTTACAGAAATATCATTTGCCAATGCATCAACTTTAATGCCAATTGCTTTTGTTGTTGCATCAGAGATAATTGGTTTTAATCTCTCATCTAGCGTTGTCTGCTCTTCCATTATGATATTTTTGTCACAGGAAGTATTTATTGTTTGTTGTTTTAAATAACCATT
>Ga0233425_10002080_pt1 | contig 40949 bp, 31 predicted proteins | sample Watercolumn_Towu_2_FD_181712 | JGI IMG/M metagenome (GOLD analysis project Ga0233425, IMG submission 181712) | Freshwater microbial communities from Lake Towuti, South Sulawesi, Indonesia - Watercolumn_Towuti2014_140_MG | ecosystem: Environmental > Aquatic > Freshwater > Lake | place...
GGAATTCACGAAAGTCGCGTCGGCCGCCGACGCCAAGGCGCTGGTGCAGCGCGGCTGGGACCTCTACAACCGCCTCGCCGCGGTGAAGTACCCGACGCTGGCGCTGATTCGCGGCCACTGCATGGGCGGCGGCACCGAGCTGGCGCTGGCCTGCCACTACCGCGTCGCGGTGGACGAGCCGGGCACGCGCATCGCCCTGCCGGAAGTCATGCTCGGCATCGTGCCGGGCTGGGGCGGCATGGCTCGATTGCCGCAAGTGGTCGGCCCGACTGCCGCGCTCGACATGATGCTCACCGGCCGCGCGCTGAACGCCAAGCGCGCCAAACAGCTGGGCTTCGCCGACGAGTGCGTGCCGCCGCGCGTGATGGAGAACGCCGCGCGCATGCTGGTGCTCTCCGGCCAGGCGAAGCGCGCGCTGCCCTTCATGCAGAAGCTGATGAACGGGCCGCTGAAGGGCTTCGTCGCCGCGCAGGCGAGGAAACAGGTGGCGAAGCGCGCCCGCCCCGAGCATTATCCGGCGCCCTACGCCATCCTCGACATGTGGGCGAACTACGGCGGCAATGCGTTGGCCGTGCCGGCCGACAAGCCGACCTCGATGGAGGCCATCGCAGCCTCGCCGACGACGAAGAACCTGGTGCGCGTGTACTACCTGCAGGAGCGGCTGAAGGGTTTCGGCAAGGACGGCGATTTCGCGCCAAAGCACCTGCACGTGATCGGCGCCGGCGTCATGGGCGGCGACATCGCCGCGCTGGCCGCGCTGCGCGGACTGACGGTGACGCTGCAGGACCAGAGCATCGAGCGCATCGCGCCGGCCATCCAGCGCGCCGCGGCCGCTTTCAAGAAGAAGCTGCGCGACGACACGCAGGTGCGCTTCACCCTCGACCGCCTCATCCCCGATCCGGGCGGCCAGGGCGCGCGCCAGGCCGACGTGGTGATCGAGGCCATCTTCGAGAACCTGGAAGCCAAGCAGAAACTCTTCGCCGACATCGAGGCTGTCGCCCGCCCGGATGCCGTGCTCGCCAGCAACACTTCGAGTCTGAAGCTGGAGGACATCGCCGCCGGCCTGAAGAACCCGTCGCGCCTGATCGGCATCCACTTCTTCAACCCGGTGGCGAAGATGCCGCTGGTCGAGGTGGTCGAGGGCAAGGATTCCGACCCGCAGGCGCTGAAAAGCGGTCTCGCCTTCGTGCGCAAGATCGACAAGCTGCCGCTGCCGGTGAAGAGCGCGCCCGGCTTCCTGGTGAACGCTGTGCTGGCGCCCTACATGCAGGAAGCGATGCGCTGCGTGGACGAAGGCATTGCGCCGGAAGTGGTGGACGAGGCGGCGCTGGCCTTCGGCATGCCGCTCGGGCCGATCGAACTGGCCGACACCGTCGGCCTCGACATCGCCGTCGCCGCCGGCAAGCAGCTGGCGAGCGGCATCAGCGAGCCGCCGAAGAAGCTGATGGAACTGGTGAATGCCGGCCATCTCGGCCGCAAGACCGGGCGCGGCTTCTACACGTACAATCAGGGCAAGCCGCAGAAGGGCGCCGTTGGACAGGTGCCGGCGGGGCTTGCTGACCGGCTGGTGAAGCCCTTCCTGGCGGCCGCGCAGCGCTGCGTTGCGGAAGGCGTCGTCGCCGACGACGAGCTGGCCGACGCCGGCGTGATCTTCGGCACCGGCTTTGCGCCCTTTCGCGGCGGGCCGATGAACTATCTCAAGGAGCAGGCTGGATGAGTGAGCATCCGACACAGCTGCCGAACAAGCAGCCGACATTGCGCGTGATGCCGATGCCGGCCGACGTGAACCACGCCGGCGACATCTTCGGCGGCTACATCATGGCCAATGTCGACCTCGCCGGCGGCATCGTCGCCATCTGCCGCGCGCGCGGCCGCGTCGCCACCATCGCGGTGAACCAGTTTCTCTTCAAGCAGCCGGTGTCGGTGGGCGACGTGCTGTCGTTCTACGCCGATGTGATCAAGGTCGGGCGCACCTCGATGACCATCAACGTCGAGGTGTACGCCGAGCGCCACCCGATCAACCCGCTGGTGGTCAAGGTGACGGAGGCGCAACTCACCTATGTTGCCCTCAACGCCGACGGCAGCAAGCGCGAGGTGCCGCCGGAATAAGTACCTCTTTCAACGCAGAGGGCGCAGAGACGCAGAGAACGCAGAGTTGTTTCTTTCATTTGTCTTTCTCTGCGCCCTCTGCGTCAAATGCGGTTTATGTTTTCATGGAGAACAACGTGAGTAATTTCATCGTGAGAAAAGTCGCCGTGCTCGGCGCCGGCGTCATGGGCGCGCAGATCGCCGCCCACTGCGCCAACGCCAACGTACCGGTCGTGCTGTTCGACCTGCCGGCCAAGGAAGGCGATCCGAACGGCATCGTCAGGAAGGCCCTCGACGGCCTGAAGAAACTCGAGCCGACGCCCTTTGCCAGCAAGGACCGCGTTGCCTATATCGACGCCGCCAACTACGACTCGGGCCTCGAACAGCTGCGTGGCTGCGATCTCATCATCGAGGCCATCGCCGAGAAGATGGAATGGAAGCTTGACCTCTACAAAAAGGTTGCGCCCTTCGTCGCCGATAACGCCATTTTCGCCAGCAACACCTCCGGCCTGTCGATCAATACGCTGTCGGAAGGCCTGCCCGCGGCCTTGCGCAGCCGCTTCTGCGGCATCCACTTCTTCAACCCGCCGCGCTACATGCAGCTGGTCGAGATCATTCCGTGCAAGGCCAGCGCGCCGCAGATGCTCGACGACCTGGAGACCTTCCTCACCACCACGCTCGGCAAGGGCGTGGTGCGCGCGCTGGACACGCCGAACTTCGTCGCCAACCGCGTCGGCGTTTTCTCCATGCTCGCCGTCATGCACCACACCGAGCGGCTCGGTCTCGGCTTCGATGTGGTGGATGCGCTGACCGGCCCCGCCATCGGCCGGCCAAAGAGCGCCACCTACCGCACCGCCGACGTGGTCGGCCTCGACACCCTGGCCCACGTCATCGGCACCATGCAGGCGACCCTGCCGAATGACCCCTGGCACCAGTACTACGCCGCTCCGGCGTGGCTGACTTTTCTGATCCAGAAGGGCGCGCTCGGCCAGAAGACCCGCGCCGGCATTTACCGGAAAGAAGGCAAGGCCATTCATGTCGTCGATCTGGCGAAGCAGGACTACCGTCCCTCCGCCGGCGAGGTCGATGCCGACGTCGCCGCCATCCTCAAGATCAAAAACCCGGCGGAAAAGTTCGAGAAGCTGCGCGCGCATCCATCAGCCCAGGCGCAGTTCCTCTGGGCCATCTTCCGCGACATCTTCCACTACTGCGCCTTCCATCTCGAAGCCATCGCCGACAACGCGCGCGACGTCGACCTCGCCATGCGCTGGGGCTTCGGCTGGAAGGAAGGTCCCTTCGAGAGCTGGCAGGCCGCCGGCTGGCAGGCCATCGCCAATGCCGTGAAGGCTGACATCGAGGCCGGCAAGGCAATGAGCGCTGCGCCGCTGCCGGCCTGGATTTTCGACAGCAGGACAGGCGTGCATGGTGCGAAAGGCTCGTATTCGGCGAGCGCCAAGGCTGACAAGCCGCGCTCGGCACTGCCGGTCTATGCGCGCCAGATTTTCCCCGAGCGCGTGCTGGGCGAAGCCGAGGAGCGCGGCACGACGGTGTTCGAGAGCGAGGCCGTGCGCATGTGGACGGCGCCGAGCGATGCCGACATCGCCGTGCTGTCCTTCAAGAGCAAGGCCAACACCCTCGGCCCCGACGTGCTGGAAGGCATCATCGAGGCAGTGGCGCGCGCCGAGCGCGACTACCGCGGCCTGGTGATCTGGCAGACGAAGCCGCCGTTCTCGGCGGGCGCCAATCTCGCCGCGCTGGCGCCGGCCCTGCAGGCGAAGGACTTCGCCGGGCTGGAGAAGGGCGTGGCGCGCTTCCAGCAGATGAGCCAGACCCTGAAGTACGCCCAGGTGCCGGTGGTGGCGGCGGTGAACGGCATGGCGCTGGGCGGCGGCTGCGAGGTCGTCATGCACTCGAGCCGCGCCGTGGCGGCGCTGGAGTCCTACATCGGCCTGGTCGAGGCCGGCGTCGGCCTCATCCCCGCCGGCGGCGGCTGCAAGGAGTTCGCCGTGCGCGCCGCGGACGCCGCAACGCGCATCGCCTGCGGTGACCTCTTCCTCTTCCTGCAGCCGGTGTTTCAGACCGTCGCCATGGCCACCGTGTCGAAGAGCGCGCTGGAAGCGCGCGAGCTCGGTTTCCTGCGCGAATCCGACCCGGTGGTGTTCAACGCGCACGAAATCCTGCACGTGGCGCGGCAGACGGCACGCGCCCTGGCGGAGTCCGGCTGGCGGCCGAAGCTGGCGCCGCGCGGCGTCAAGGTGGCCGGCCGCAACGGCATCGCCACGCTGGAGATGATGCTGGTGAACATGAAGGAGGGCGGCATGATCTCCGCTCACGACTACCGCGTCGCCAAAGGGGCCGCAGCGGCCCTCTGCGGCGGCGACGTCGAGACGGGCACGCTGGTGAGCGAGGACTGGCTGCTCGCCGTCGAGCGCCACGAGTTCGTCGAGTTGCTGAAGACCGAGAAGACGCAGAGCCGCATCGTCCACATGCTGGAAACCGGCAAGCCGCTGCGCAACTGAGAGACAGGAGAAACCACATGAACAAACAAGTGCAGGACGCCTATATCGTCGCCGCCACGCGCACCCCGGTCGGCAAGGTCCGCGGCGCGCTGAAGAACGTGCGCCCCGACGACATGCTGGCCCACGTCATCCGCAACGTCATGGCGCGCGCGCCCGGCCTCGACCCGAATCTGATCGGCGACGTCGTCGTCGGCTGCGCCATGCCGGAAGGCGAACAGGGCATGAACGTCGCCCGCATCGGCCTCTTGCTGGCCGGCCTGCCCAACAGCGTGCCGGGCATGACCATCAACCGCTTCTGCTCCTCCGGTGTGCAGGCCGTGGCGCTCGCCGCCGACCGCATCCGCCTGGGCGAGGCCGACGTGATGATCGCCGCCGGCACCGAAACCATGAGCATGATGCCGACCATGATGGGCAACAAGGTCTCGCTCAACCCGGCGGTGTTCGAGCGCGACGAGAACGTCGGCATCGCCTACGGCATGGGCCTTACCGCCGAGAAGGTGGCGGCGCAATGGAAGGTCAGCCGCGAGGATCAGGATGCCTTTGCCGTCGCCAGCCACCAGAAGGCGACGGCCGCCATCGCTGCAGGAAAATTCAGGGCCGAGATCTCGCCCTACACCGTGCGCGACCATGTGCCGGATTTCAGGAGCGGTGCCGTGAAGATCGTCGAGCGCGTGGTCGAGAACGACGAGGGTCCCCGCCCCGACAGCTCGATGGAAGGCCTGGCCAGGCTCAAACCGGTGTTCGCGGCGAAGGGCTCGGTCACCGCCGGCAATGCCTCGCAGATGTCCGACGGCGCCGGCGCCGTGCTGCTGGTCTCGGAGAAGATCCTCAAGCAGTTCAATCTCAAGCCGATCGCGCGCTTCCGCGGCTACGCGGTGGCCGGCGTGCCGCCGGAGATCATGGGCATCGGCCCGATCGAGGCCATCCCGCGCGTGCTGAAACAGGCCGGCGTGAATCAGTCCGACGTGGACTGGATTGAGCTTAACGAAGCCTTCGCCGCCCAGGCGCTGGCGGTCATGCGTACCCTGGAACTCGACCCGAAGCGGGTGAACCCGCAGGGCGGCGCCATCGCACTGGGTCATCCGCTCGGCGCCACCGGCGCCATCCGCACCGCCACGCTGATGGCGGCGATGCAGCGTGGCGAGGCCAAGCTCGGCATGGTCACCATGTGCATCGGCACCGGCATGGGCGCGGCCGGATTGTTCGAGTCGGTGGTGTAAACTGGCTCTGCCGGCTAGGGGCGCTGCGGCGCCCCTAGCCGTTTCTTGGGAGGCGAAAACATGCTGAAAAAAATCGCCCTGGCTCTTTTATTCGTGTTCGCGCTGCTCGCCGCCGTCGTGGCGGCGAACACCTTCCGTCACGGCTCGCGCCAGATCGAGGTGGCGCCGGTGCAGCCGATCGCGCTCGACGAGCACGCCGCGGCAAGGCGCCTGGCCGCTGCCGTGCGCCTGCGCACGATCTCCTTGGACGGCGAGCCGGCGGCCAGCGCGGCGGAGTTCCGCAAGCTGCATGCGCTGCTGGAGCAGTCTTTTCCGCGTGCGCATGCGGCGCTCAAGCGCGAAACCGTCAATGAGCTGAGCCTGCTGTACACCTGGCCCGGCAGCGATGCGGCGGCGAAGCCGATCATGCTGATGGCGCATCAGGACGTGGTGCCGATCGCCGCGGGCACGGAGAAAGACCGGCAGGTCGATCCCTTCGCCGGCGAGATCCGCGACGGCTTCGTCTGGGGCCGCGGCGCTTGGGACAACAAGGCCAATCTGTTCGCCATCTTCGAGGCGATCGAGACGCTGGCAGCGTCCGGCTTTCGTCCGCGTCAGACGGTCTATATCGTCGCCGGCCACGACGAGGAAGTCGGCGGCCGACAGGGCGCCAAGGTCGTCGCCGACCTGCTGCAGTCGCGCGGCGTGAAGCTGGAGTTCGTCATCGACGAGGGCCTGCTCATCACCGAGGGCGTGCTGAAGGGGCTAGACAAGCCGGTGGCGCTGATCGGCACCGCCGAAAAGGGCTATCTCACCCTGGTGCTGGAAGCGAAGGCCACGCCCGGCCATTCCGCCATGCCGCCGCCGAATACCGCCATCGGCATGCTGAGCGCCGCTCTGGTTCGTCTCGAGGACAGGCAGATGCCGGCGGCGATCCGTGGCGTTGCCGCGGAGATGTTCGACACCATCGCGCCGGAGATGGGCGGCGTGAATCGCGTGCTGCTCTCCAACCTCTGGCTGTTCGGACCGATCGTGAAAAGTCAGTTGGAGAAGGGCGCCAGCACCAACGCCATGCTGCGCACCACCACCGCCCTCACCGTCGTGCAGGGCGGCAACAAGGAAAACGTGCTGCCCCGCCAGGCCGAGGCGCGGGTCAATTTCCGTATCCTGCCCGGCGACAGCGTCGACGGCGTGACCGCTCACGTCAAGACGGTTGTCGCCAACGAGGCGATCGCCGTCAGTCAGGGCGGCAAAACCGCGAACGAGCCGACGCCGATCTCGCCGTCTGCCGCCGTCGGCTACCGGCTGATCAATCGCAGCATCCGCGAGCTGTTTCCCGGCACCGTCGTCGCGCCCGGGCTGATGATTGCGGCGACCGATTCGCGCCACATGGCGCCGATCACCGACGCCATCTACCGCTTTTCGCCGGTGCGTGCGAAGAGCGAGGACCTGCCGCGCTTCCATGGCAACAACGAGCGCATTTCCATCGCCAACCACGCCGAGCTGATCCGCTTCTACCATCGCCTGCTGATGAATGCCGCAAAAGGGGAGCATTGATGAACGAACAGGTATTGCTGGACATCCGCGGCGCCGTCGCCACGCTGACCTTGAACCGCCCGCAGGCGATGAACGCGCTCGGCCTGGAAATGGGCCGGGCGTTTCTGGCGCGCACACGTGAGCTGAAGGCGGCGGAAGGCGTGAAAGTGGTCGTCGTCACCGGCGCCGGCGAGCACTTCATGGCCGGCGGCGACATCAAGGAGTTCCACACCATGGTGGGGGCGACCGCGGAGGAGCGCGAGCAGGCGTTCGGCAAGCTGATTGGCGAGCTGATCAACCCGGCGGTGGAGATCCTGCGCAACCTGCCGCAGCCCATCGTCGGCAAGGTGCGCGGCGCCTGCGCCGGCTTCGGTTTCTCGCTGATGGCGGGCTGCGATCTGGTGCTGGCCGCCGACAACGCCTATTTCACCACCGGCTACTCCCTGCTCGGCACCACTGCCGACGGCGGCGGCACATGGTTCCTGCCGCGCCTGGTAGGCGCCAAGAAGGCGGCCGAGCTGACCCTGCTGGCCGAACGCCTCGATGCGCGGCAGGCGCTGGCCCTTGGTTTGGTGAACCGCGTCGTGCCGCCGGCGGAGCTCGATGGCGCCTGCGATGCGCTGGCGGCACGACTGGTCGCGGGACCGTCTTACGCCTACGCCAATGCCAAGCGCCTGCTCAACCGCTCGCTGACGGCCACGCTGCCGGACCAGCTGATGGCCGAGGCGGCCTCGTTTGCCCGCTGCAGCGCCAGCAACGATTTCGCGGAAGGCGTCGCCGCCTTCATCGAGAAGCGCAAGCCCGCGTTCAAGGGCAACTGATGTTCCGTTCAACCAGCAAGGGAGAGCACGCAATGAAGATGCCGTTTGTGTTGTTGGCCACCTGCGCCGTTCTGGCGCTGCCCGCTTCGGCTGAAATTACCGCCAAGAAGGATGCGGTGAAGGGCAGCCGCAACCTGGATGTCATCCGGCTCGACGGCGCCACGCTGTTCGGCAGTGCCGAGGACATTCTCACGCCGGGCGGCAAGAAGGCCATCGACAAGCTGATCGCCGACAATCCGAATCTGGTCCTGTCGCGGATCCGGGTCACCGGCCACACGGACAATATGGGCAAGACGGACGACAACCGCAAGCTGTCGCTGCGCCGCGCCGAGGCGGTGCGCAAGTACCTCATCGCCAAGGACACGAATTTCCGCATCGAGGCCGCCGGGCTGGGCGAAACCCAGCCGCTGGTGAAGTGCGACGAGAAGAAGCCGCGGCCCGAGCTGATCCGCTGCCTGGCGCCGAACCGCCGCGTCGAGATCGAGAAGCTCTACGACTGAGCGGCTGAGCTTGCCTCAGTTGCCGCGGCCCAGCCGCAGCGCCGCTTCGACGACCTCGGCGGCGTCGATCACGCTAGCGTGATCGTGGCCGTCGAGGATTGACAGCTCGGCCTGCAATCCCCGCCTGCTCAGCGCCGCGGCGTAGTCATTCGACAGCCACGGTGGGGTGACCGTGTCGCGCGCCCCGACCAGCACGGCGACGCGCGCCGCCGCGGGAACGCGGTCGACGTAGCGGATCGCCGATTCGCTGGTCCAGGGCGTGCCCGACCTTCCCGTCATGGCGCGCCAGGCCGGCACATCGCAGGGGCAGGCGACGATGACTGCGGCATCGGCCAGCCCCGGATGCCGGCCGAGCATGACGCCCGCCATCGCCGCGCCGCCGGAATGACCGAGCAGAACCACTCGCACTGCCCGGTGATGCGCTTTCAGGCGCGCCACGGCATCGGCCACGATGTCGATGTTCGTCGCCGTGAAATTGTCATTTCGCCCGGCGGCGCTGCCGCTCGAATAGCCGCCTCGGTCATCGTTGTAGCCTGGCCGGATCAGTGCGACGGCCACCGTGCCCGGCGGGCCGGCCCCGGCCAGCCTTTCCGCCACCTTGAATTGGGAGGTCGCCGGCGAGCCGGAAGTATGGTTGCCATGCAGCAGCACGTACAGCGTGCTGTTTTCCGCTGCCGCATGGGCGTAGGTCCTGAGCAGAAGGCATTCCGGCCCGCCGCTGACGCGCGTCAGGTTGTCCGGCTCGACGCAGGGCGCGCCGTGCGCGGCGGCGACGAAAAGCGCAGTCACGGCGACGAGGCCGAAGGTCAGCGCGCGCATGCCGACCGTCACTGGCCGAGGCGCTGGACGAAGATGCCCAGCGCCTCGTGCAGGGCGAAATAGGAGCCGCGCAGGCCGCCGACGCTCGGCAACAGGTGGAAGAAGCTGAACTCGCCGCGAGCGTAATAGGCTGTCGGCGCCGGCACGACCTCCAGGCCCTGCCGCTCGAAGAGTTCGCGCCCGCGCTTCAGGTGCATGGCGTGGCTGACGAGGAGAATGCGCTTGACGCCCGCCTGCTTAAGAACTGGAGCGCTCAGGCTGGCGTTCTGCGCGGTGTCGAGCGACTGCGCCTCCACCCAGCGCACCTTGACGCCGAAATCCTTCTCCAGCGCCTCGCGCATGGTCTCGCCCTCCGGCTTGCCGCCCAGCGGCGCGCCGCCGGTGACCAGCAGGGGCAGGCCGGTGTCGCGGTGCAGGCGGGCCGCGTAGCGGATGCGCGCCAGGCTGTATTCCCCCACCGTGTCGCCGCCGTACTCCGGCGCGTTCGCGTAATTGCCGCCGCCCAGAACGACGATAGCCTGCGCCCGTTTGGCCTGCGCGGGATCGAGCGGCGGCACGTCCTCGATCAGGGCGAGCAGCCCAACCGCGACGAGGGGCGTGGCGAGCAGCCAGAGCAGGGCGAACCCGCTCCAGGCCAGGGTCTTGCCGAGGCGCGGCCAGCGCCGCAACAGCAGCAGGCCGAGGGCGGCGAGCAGCAGCGGTCCGGCCGGCGGGAGCACCAGCGCCGAGAGGATCTTCTTGAGCGTCCAGGGCATCTCAGCTCTCCGCCGGGCCGCCCCAAGGAGGGCTGAAGTCAACGGCATGGAAGCCGCGCAGCGGCTGAACGGTCGTCACCCCTTGCCTTGGGAAAGGGGATGGGGGATAGGTCGTCATTTCAGCCGGTGACCTTCCGGATGAGGGCGCGGCTCACCATGCGCAGGCGCTGCGCCAGCGGGAAGCGCTTGAAGTTGGTCTTCACCGCGCCCTTGGTGAAGGCGCTGCGCTTCGAGTAGTCGATGTTGACATCTACCACCACCGGCCGGCCCTCGGCGGCGATGCGGCGCGCCTCGGCGACGCAGCCGGCGATGGCAGCGTCGTTCTCCATGCGTACATAGGCGGCGCCGGTGGCCAGCGCCACGCCTTCCATGTTTGCCGATCCGAGCACGGAGCAGGGCTTGCGGTTGTAGGGGATCTCCTGCGCCTGGGCGATCTGCGACAGCTCTCCGTCGTGGAAGACGAAGTACACGATGCCGAGGCCTTCCTTCGTCGCGGTGAGGATCTCCATGGCGGTCATCATGAAGGCGCCGTCGCCGACGATGGAGAAGACCTCGCGCTCGGGGCGCGACAGCTTGGCGCCGACGGCCGCCGGTACGGCGTAGCCCATGCAGTTGAAGTCGGTCGGCAGGATCAGGCAGCGCGAGGCGTGCACCGGATAGAGCTCGGCGGTGAGGAAGGTGTGGTTGCCGTCGTCCACGGTGGCGATGGCGTCGGCGGGCATCTGCTTCCTCACCTCGTCGAAGAAGCGCGCCGGATTGACGCGGCCCTTGCTGTCGTGGGCGTACCACTCCTCGCGATAGGCCTGCTTGTCGCGGCGGATGCTCTCCTGCGGACCGCTGCCGGCCGGCCGCGCCGCGCCGCGCGCCCTCAAAACAGAAGTCAGTCGCTGCAGCACGGCAGTGGCGTCGCCGGCGAGCGCGACTTTCGCCGGGTAGTTCTGGTTGATGACGTTCGGATTGATGTCGATGTGCACCAGGTTCTCCGGCACCGTCACGCCGAAGCTGCCCGTGGCGAGCTCGCCGAAGCGCGTGCCGACGGCGAGCAGGGCGTCGCACTCGGCGAAGGCATTGCGCGCCGCCGGCACGGCATGCGGGCCGAAGCTGAAGCCGGCGTGCAACGGATGGTCGTGCGGGAACACCGACTGGCCCTGCAGAGTTGTGGCGACCGGCGCCTGCAGGAACTCGGCGAGCTCGACGAGCTGCGGCAGGGCGTCGACTGCGCCCCAGCCGACGAAGAGGCCGGGGCGCTTCGCCGCCAGCAGCATGTCTGCGGCGCGTTCGAGGTCGGCCTCGGCCGGAAGCGTCGGCGCGGCCGGCGGCGCGTAGGCGGGCAGTTCGCCCACTTCCTCGGGGAAGAGCTGCAGGTTCACCGGCAGCTCGACGAAGACCGGGCCGGGCTCGCCCGACGTGGCGATGCGATACGCCTCGAAAAGTGTCGGCACCACCTCGGCGTGTGCCTTGATGTGGAAGGTGGCCTTGGTCAAGGGCTTCATGAAGGCGTGCTGGTCGATCTCGTGCAGCTGGTAGCGCTTGCCGAGATCGGTGCGGATGCCGCCGGTGATCACCAGCATGGGCACGCCGGCGAGAAGTGCCTCGGCGATGCCGCTCGCCGCGTGTGTGAGCCCCGCCGCGGGCACGATGGCCAGGGTGCCGACCGTGCCGGAGACGCGGCTCACCGCGTCGGCGATGAACGAGGCCGACCCTTCGTGGGTGACCAGCACCGGCGCGATCTTTTCCGACTTGTTCAGCTCGTCGTAGAACTCGGTGTTCTGCACCCCGGGGATGCCGAAGGTGTATTTCACGCCGAGCTGCTCGAGGGCATGCACGGCGAGCCAGGCGGCGGTCTTCTTCATTATTTGCCTCCAGCGATGGATTGTCCGGCGATGCGGCCGGAGAGCACGCAGCAGCCGAGGAAAGTGCCTTCCAGCGCGCGCAGGCCGTGGCTGCCGCCGCCGCCGAAACCGGTCGCCTCGCCGGCGGCATACAGGCGGGGGATCGGTTGGCCGGCCGCGTCGAGCACGCGGCTGGAGAGGTCGGTCTGGATGCCGCCGAGACTCTTGCGGCTGATGATGTGCTCGCGGATGGCGATCAGCGGCAGCGCCTTGTGGTCGAGGATCTTCTGGAACTTGCAGGTGCGGATGCGATCGCCCTTCCATTGCCGGACGTGTGCGATGCGCTTCAGCTGCTCGTCCTCGAAATGCGCCGGGCCGCGCGCGATCTGGGCGTCGTACTTGGTGAGTGCCTCGGCCAGCGCCTCGAGGTCGACGGCCTGATCGCCTTGCAGCGCGTTCATCTTGTTCACCAGCACCGGCAGCGTGTCGGCGACGACGACGTCGGGGCAGTGCTGCGTGAGCTGGTCGACCAGCCAGCGGTTGCCCAGCAGCAGGTCGCGCAGGAAGGCCAGACGCTTCTTGTCGCGGATCGAGGGGTTGAACTCCGCGCCGGAGATGGCCAGCTCCTTCAGCGCGATCTTGCGGTTGAGGATCTGCCAGGAATACTGGCGCTCGGTGCCGCAGACGCGCGTGACGAGGTCGCGCGTGTCGAAGCCGGTGACCAGCGGCGGCGCGAAGCGTCTCCCCTGCCAGTCCACCCAGAGCGCCGAGCGCGGCGGCACCACCGACAGGCCGTGGTTGGGCTTGCGCGGATTCCAGTGGCGCACGCCGGCGGCGTAGTCCCACATCTTGTCGAGGTGGGTGAGGTTGCCGCCGAGGCTGCCGACCGCGTCGTGCAGCAGGCCGTCGGCGAATTTGTGCGAACCGTTGAGCAGCGTGGCGGGCGGCGTGCGCCAGTCGCGGTGCCAGTGCTGCCGCACCTTCTCTAGGTCGCCGCCATTGATGCCGCCGGCGGCGACGACGATGGCCTCGCCGAAGGCCTCGAAGGGCTCGCCGCCGGTCTCCAGCACGCCGCTGCAGCCGCTGATTTCGCCCATCAGCATCGTGAAGCCCTCGACGCGATGGCCGAAATGCACGGCCAGCTTCGCCGCGTTGCGGTGGCCGCGCAGCCGCGCGATGAGCTGCAAGGCCAGTTCGCGGCCGGTGCCCCAGACGATGTGGAAGCGCGGCACCGAGTTGCCCTGCACGTCGAGGCCGCGCTCGATCCAGTGTGGGACGGGGAAGAATCCGATGCCGTTCGTCTTCAGCCAGCGATAGACCTCGTCGTGGCAGCGCCCGGTGTAGGCCTCGGCCCAGCGTCGCGGCCAGTGGTCCTCCGCGCCGAACTCGGCGAAGGCGCACCAGTCGGCATAGGCCTTGTCGGGCGAGTCCTGGATGCCGTTTCTCTTCTGCTCCGGGCTGCCGACGACGAAGATGCCGCCGAAACTTTCCTTCGCCAGGCCGCCGAAGTTCTCCTCGATGTCGCGGTCGAGGATCGTGACGCTCCTGCCTGCATCGAGCAGTTCGAGCGCGGCGCAGATGCCGGCCAATCCTCCGCCGATGACGACGACGTCGCTCTTGTAGGTGCGCATGCTGTCTCCTCCGGTCCGGGATGGGTGCCCGGCGCGGGCTGTTGTTGTATACCGCGTGCCCGCAAAGCGCAAGCATAGCGCAGGAGTCGTGCCCAGGCGACACGCCAAGTCCTTGCCGCGCAAGGTTTCGTTCCGCGAAACAGAAATTGCGTCGGCGGGAGGCGACAGATTGCGCGGCGATTTCGCCGCGCAGCCACCACGGGATTGGGCATCCGACTGATTCATAGGCGGAAACGCGAACGGGCATGCGACTTGCCTATGTCCATTGCCATCGCCCGCCAGGGCGACGGCATGTCATCTCAAACAAGGAGTCACTATGCTCGACAAGATGCAGTTCTTCGGCAAGAACGAATCCCCCTCCCCGCAGCGCGCCGGCATGTCGCCGGCGCGTCGTCCCGGCGAGCCGGCCGTGGCGCCACCGCGACCGGAACCGGTGGCGGTCTCCGCCGTTGCACCCGCGGCGACACAGAAAGCCGAGAGAACCGAAGCCGAGCCCGGCAGCCGCCTCATCGTCGGGCCGGACATCAAATTGAAGGGCGCCGAGATCAGCGATTGCGGCACGCTGGTGGTCGAAGGACGAGTGGAAGCGGTGCTCGACAGCCAGGCGCTGCAGATTGCCCAGAAGGGTGCCTTCTCCGGGCGCGTCGTGATCGACGTGGCGGAAATCCAGGGCCGCTTCGAGGGCGATCTGCTGGCGCGCAGAAAGCTGGTGGTGCATGCGACGGGGCAGGTCTCCGGCAAGATCCGCTACGGCAAGATCGTCGTCGAGGAAGGCGGTGACGTCTCCGGCGACGTGCGCTCGCTAGCCTCCGAACAGGCCGCACCGGCGGCGGCGCCGCCCGACGAACCGAAGCGTCCCGAACTGATCGGGCTCGACACCGTGGCGCGGCCGCGGCCCGCCTTCCAGAAATAAGTCATTCCGTAAGCTCCTCCCAGTTTGCGGGCGCCTTCGGGCGCCCGTTTTTTTCGATGACGCTGAAGGCTTGCCCGGTGGCGCGGGCCATGCCCTGCTTGGCCTGGGGCCGCCAACGCCCTTCCACGGGTGCCCGGCTTGCGGCGGGCAGCCAACCCACGGCAATCCGCCACAAGCCACCCGTGAGGAAGGGCGCGGCCCCTTTATGGCGCTGCGCAGGGCATGGCACGCGCCGCCAACCCCGCGAGCCTTCACTGGGAATCAGGTTTTTGTTTCCATGCTGGCATAATGGACGCCGACACGGATTTCGGCGAGCGCCATGCCCGACAGGAAATACGGCTTCGAAACCCTCTGCCTGCACGCGGGCGGCCAGCCCGACGCCGCCACCGGCGCGCGGGCGGTGCCGATCTACCAGACCACCTCCTTCGTCTTCGATTCCGCCGAGCACGCGGCCAGCCTGTTCAACCTGCAGACCTTCGGCAACGTCTACTCGCGCATATCCAATCCGACGGTGGCGGTGCTGGAAGAGCGCGTCGCGGCGCTCGAGGGCGGGCGCGCCGCGCTCGCCGCCGCCAGCGGCCAGTCGGCGCAGATGGTGGCCCTGCTCACGCTGTGCGAGGCCGGCGACCACATCGTCTCGGCGAGCACGCTCTACGGCGGCACCTACTCGCAGTTCGACTTCAACTTCCGCAAGCTCGGTATCGAGACGACCTTCGTCGATCCGGACGATCCCGAGGACTTCCGCCGCGCTATCCGGCCGACGACGAAATGCCTCTACGCCGAGACCATCGGCAACCCGCGCGGCAATGTGCTCGACATCGCCGCCGTGGCGGTCGTCGCGCGCGAGTCCGGCCTGCCGCTGGTGATCGACAATACCTTCGCCTCGCCGTATCTATGCCGTCCGATCGAGCACGGCGCCGACATCGTCGTGCACTCCGCCACCAAGTTCATCGGCGGCCACGGCACCACCATGGGCGGGTTGATCGTCGAGTCCGGCAGGTTCCCCTGGGACAACGGCAAGTTCCCGCAGATGACGGAGCCGTCCAGTGGCTACCACGGCGTGCGCTTCTACGAGACCTTCGGCGACTTCGGCTTCACCATGCGCGCCCGTTTCGAGACGCTGCGCACGCTGGGGCCGGCGCTCTCGCCGCTGAATGCCTGGCTGCTGCTGCAGGGGCTGGAGACCCTGCACGTGCGCATGGAGCGCCACGTCGCCAACGCCCAGGCGGTGGCCGAGTTCCTCGCCGCGCATCCGCGCGTCGCCTGGGTGAACCACGCCGGCCTGGCGGCGAGTCCCTATCGAGCGCTGGCGCAGAAATATCTGCCGAAGGGGGCGGGATCGATCTTCACCTTCGGCATCAAGGGTGGCCAGCGTGCCGGCGAGAAATTCATCGAGAGCGTGCAGTTCCTCTCGCATCTCGCCAACGTCGGCGACGCCAAGACGCTGGTGATCCATCCGGCCTCGACGACGCATCGCCAGCTCTCCGAGGAGCAGCAGATCAAGGCCGGCGTCTCGCCCGACATGGTCCGTCTCTCGGTGGGGCTGGAGACGCTCGATGACATTCTGTGGGACATCGACCAGGCGCTCGCCAAGAGCGCCGACTGAGAAGGATCGAGTATGGAGTTCTTCGACAACTTCGGCCTGCGCGAGATGGTGATCGGCACCGCCGTGCTGCTCGGCGTCTATTCCGGCATCGTCATCATCCGCCTCTCGCGCCTGTCGCGGCCCCAGCCACCCGAGCCACCCGAGCCGGCGTGGAAGAAGGACCCGACGGAGTTCGGCCAGCAGGTGTTGAAGAACGGCATCGACGCCGAGCTGGCCGAGCTGCGCCGCGAGGTCGCCGCGCTGAAGGAAAAAGTCAGTCTGCTCGAGGCGGCGCGCAATGTCTCGCCGCAATACGGCGAGGCGGTGACGCTGGCGCAGCAAGGCATGGCGGCGCGCGAGATCGCCGAGCGTTGCGGCATCTCGGTGGCCGAGGCGGAGATGGTGCATGCCTTGAGCAGGGCCAGAACAGGGGAGGGGAGATGACGGAACCGGGGAGCGATCAGGACGAGCTGAAAAAGAAGCTGGTGCGCCGCATTGCGATGGCCGTCGTGGCGGCCGTCGTGCTGCTCGGCGGGCTGGCGCTGTTCGAGCACTATCTCACCGAGGAGCCGGCGCCGCCCGCCCCGCAGCCGGCCGCCACCGCGGCGGCGCCGCAGGCGGGCGAAGCGCCGAAGCCGGAAGCGCAGCCGGTTGCCGAGGACAAGAAGGAAGAACCGAAGCCGGAAGAGAAGAAAGAGGCGCCCCAGGCGGCCCCCGAGAAGTCGGAAATGCCACTGGCGCCGGCGCCCGAGCCGCGCTCCGCTTCGCGTGTCGTCATCCGGCCGCCGTCACCATCGCCGGCTCCGCCGAAAGCCGTCGCGCCCAAGCCGCCCGCGCCGCCGCCGCCGGAAGCGGCGAAAGCCGATCCCGCCACTGCCATTGCGCGCAGCTATCGTCTGCAGATGGGCGTGTTCACGTCTTCGGCCAACGCCCAGGAACTGCAGGCCAAACTGGAGAAGGCCGGCATTCCTTCCTACATCGAGTCACGCGTGCAGGTGGGTCCCTTCAAGACGCAGCAGGAAGCCGATGCGGCGCGGCGCAAACTGAAGGAGCTCGGCCTCGGGCCGGGCCTGCTGCTGCCGCCGCAAAAGAAGTAGTCACTTAGAATAATCCCAATACCGCCGCGAACGGCAGGGCGGAACGCGGCCGGTAGGCGATGCGCCAGAGGCCGCCGTGCGCCGCCTGATCCATGAGCAGCCGCGCCGGATGCGCCGCCGCGCTGGCGTTGCTGCGCAGATCATGCACCAGCAGCGCCGCCATCAGCACGTTGGCCGTTTCCGGTTCGAACACCTCCACGCCGAAGTGGCGGGCGCCGTTATAGGCGGCGGCGAGCGCCTTGTTTTTCACCACCGAGCGCGTTCGCGTGGCCGGCGCCACGTTGGCCGAAACGCGGCGCCCGGCAGCCACGGCGCGCCACTGCTGCAGTCGCTTGGCGAGCGCGTAGTTGGCGCCCTGCTGCGCCACCAGCGCGTCGACGATGCCGGCGCGGCCGCCGCCGCAGTCCACCAGGCCCGTCACGTTCGGCGCGAAAAAGCGTCCGCCGCTCAGCGCGCGCAGCGGCGCCTGCAGGAGGGCTTTCGCGCCGCGCTGTTCCCAGGCTTGCATGGCCGCCCGCGCCGCCTCTTCCGGAACGGCGAAGACATCGGTCGGGCTGAGCAGCCAGGCCGGCACGACGTCGTTCCGCTTTTCCATCAATCCGCAGACGATGGCGTCCATCGCCAGCGAAACGCGAACGTGCGCCTCGCCGTCGAGATAGGCGTAGCTGCCCACGGCCAGCGGCCCGGGCAGGGCGGCGAGCCAGTCGCGGATCTCCGGCGTTTCGGTGAGCAGGTCGGCGCCGGCCTTGAAGGCCAGCGTGGCGTCGTCCGCCGCCAGCGGTTCGTGCATGGGCAGCAGCACGCGGCCGTTGCCGGCGCGCGCCGCGGCAACGATGCGGCCCCAGGCCGGCGTGCCCGGCAGTTCAATGGCGGCGAGGTTGGCGCGCCAGTTCACCAGCGTCGGCAGCGGCCCCAGCTCGGCGCCGGCGCCGAGCACCGCCACGTGCCAGTCGGAGAGATCCAGCCAGTCGGGATGCGCGATGACCTTGCCGATCGCTGCCGCGAAAGACGGCTCGACGTTGCCGGCGGCGACCCAGGCATCGAGCTGGCGTCGCAGCGTATCGCCGGCGAGGGACTGCCCGCGGTAGGGGACGGCGAGTTCCGGCCGCGCCCGTCCGCTGCCCTCGATCGTCACCGTCTCGAAGGCGACGGCGCCGGGCCGGGCCATGGCGGCCTGCAGGGACAGGGACAGGGTCTCGCCGCCGCGGATGAAATCGAAGCGCTCATGCAGCGCCGCCAGGCCGGCAAGGGCAATGGCCCGCGCCGCCTCGGCGTCGGTCAGGCCCAGTTCCATGGCGCGGCGCACATGGGGCATGTAGCCGACATGCCAGTTGCGTTCGGCGCGCGCCGCCTGCGCCGCTTCCGCCGAAACGGCCGCCATGGCGGCGGCGAAGATATCCCGCCCCGCGGCGAGCGTGCTGCGCCGCCCGTCCGTGCCGGATGGAAAGGCGATGCCGCTTTTTCGGGTATCCTCGTTCATCGCGCAGGCCGTTTTTTGTACCGACGATTCTACAGGACGCCTCATGAAGAAGATCATCGCCACGCCCGACGCGCCGTCCGCCATCGGCCCCTATTCGCAGGCCGTGCGGAGCGGCGACAGCGTCTACCTCTCCGGCCAGATCGGTCTCGACCCGGCCAGCATGCAGCTGGCCGAGGGCATCGACGCGCAGATCGCCCGCGTCTTCGCCAACCTGAAGGCCGTCGCCGCCGCGGCCGGCGGCTCGCTCGCCGATGCCGTCAAGGTGAACATCTACCTCACCGACCTCGCCCATTTCGCCAAGGTGAACGATGCCATGGCGAGCCACTTCAGCCAGCCCTATCCGGCCCGTGCCACGGTGCAGGTGGCGGCGCTGCCGCGCGGCGCACTGGTGGAAATCGACGCGGTGCTCGTGCTGGGGTGAGCGACAACACGGCGCTTCCCGGCGCCACGCCGGCCACGGCGGCGAAGCTGGCACAGCTCGGGCTGCGCACGCCGTCCGATCTCGTCCTGCACCTGCCGCTGCGCTACGAGGACGAGACCCGCCTCACCGCCATCGCCGACCTGCGCCCCGGCATGCCCGCCCAGGTCGAGGCGGAGATCGTCGAGTCCTCCGTGCAATACCGTCCGCGCCGGCAGTTGGTGGTGCGCGTGCAGGATGCCGGCGGCGGCGAGCTGGTGCTGCGCTTCCTGAATTTCTACGGCAGCCAGTTGAAACAGCTCGCCGTCGGGCGGCGCCTGAGGATTTTTGGCGAGCCGCGCGGCGGCTTCCTCGGCGACGAGATGGTGCATCCGCGCTACCGCCTGATCGGCGCCGACGAGCCGCTGCCCGAGGCGATGACGCCGATCTATCCCACGACCGCCGGCCTCTCTCAGCTGGCGCTGCGCAAATGCATCGACCTTGCGTTATTGCAGGCCAACCTCGGCGAGACCCTGCCCGAGCCGCTGCGAGAGAAACTTTGCCTCGACCCTTTCGCCGACTGCGTCGAACTGCTGCACCATCCGACCCCCGCCGTCTCGCTGGCCGAACTCTCCGACCGCGAACATCCGGCCTGGCGGCGCATCAAGTTCGACGAGCTGCTCGCCCAGCAGCTCAGCTTGCGCCGTGCCCACGAGGCGCGCCGCGCCAAGACCGCGCCGCCGCTGCCAAGCAAGGGCGCGCTCACCAAGAAGCTGCTCGCCGCGTTGCCCTTCAGGCTGACTGCCGCGCAGCAGCGCGTCTGGAAGGAAATCGCGCACGACCTCGGCCACAAGCATCCGATGCAGCGCCTGCTGCAGGGCGACGTCGGCAGCGGCAAGACCGTCGTCGCCGCGCTGGCCATGCTACAGGCCGTCGAGAACGGCCATCAGGCGGCGCTGATGGCGCCGACCGAGATCCTCGCCGAGCAGCATTACCGGAAGCTCTCGCAGTGGCTCGCCCCGCTCGGCCTCGAGATCGCCTGGCTCTCCGGCAGCCTCAAGAAGAAGGACAAGGCGGCCATGGCCGAGGCGATATCCTCCGGCCGCGCGATGCTCGCCATTGGCACCCACGCCCTGATCGAGGAAGCGGTGGATTTCTCCAGGCTCGGCCTCGCCATCATCGACGAGCAGCACCGCTTCGGCGTGCGCCAGCGACTGACTTTGCGCGAAAAGGGTGCCAACCCGCACCAGCTCATGATGTCGGCCACACCGATCCCGCGCACCCTGGCCATGAGCTACTACGCCGACCTCGACGTCTCGGTGATCGACGAGCTGCCGCCGGGCCGAAAGCCCGTGCTGACCAAGCTGGTGTCGGAGGCGCGCCGCGACGAGGTCATTGCCCGCATCCGCGACGCCTGCGCGCAAGGACGGCAGGCCTACTGGGTCTGCCCGCTGATCGAGGAATCCGAGAAGCTGCAATTGCAAACGGCGGTCGACACCTTCGAGCGCCTGCGCGCCGAACTGCCGGAGCTGAAGGTCGGCCTGGTGCACGGCCGCCTCAAGGGCGAGGAGAAGGCCGCCGTGATGGGCGACTTCGCGGCGGGGCGCGTGCAGCTCCTCGTCGCCACCACGGTGATCGAGGTCGGCGTCGACGTGCCGAACGCCTCGCTGATGGTGATCGAGCACGCCGAGCGCTTCGGCCTCTCGCAGCTGCACCAGCTGCGCGGCCGCGTCGGCCGCGGCGCCGACGATTCGGCCTGCATCCTGCTCTATGCCCACCCGCTCGGCGAGACGGCGCGGGCGCGCCTGAAGGTGATCTACGAAAACGCCGACGGCTTCGAGATCGCCCGCCAGGATCTCCATTTGCGCGGCCCCGGCGAGTTCCTCGGCAGCCGCCAGAGCGGCGTGCCGCTGCTGCGCTACGCCGACCTCGAGGCCGACGCCGCGCTGCTCGACGCCGCGCGAGAGACGGCGGAGCGGCTGCTGAAGGACCATTCCGACGCCGCCGACCGCCATGTCGAGCGCTGGCTCGGCGGGGAAAAGGAACTGCTCAAGGTCTGAGCGCCGGGTCGATGAATCGCAGGTATTCGGCGAAGGTCAGCAAACAAGATCATTCCTGTGATCTTGTTTGCAAAAGTGCTGTTTTGTTCATGTATATCAGCGCCTTAATCGTGCGCCAAAAAAGCCCGGGTGGTCGCCGTCCTGCGCAGACTGACTTTTTTCCCAGGCTTCTCGAACGTGTATAGAAAATCCGCTTTTCTATACATGTCGGGCCGGACATGCATACATTCCAGCCAGAGAGAAAGCTTAACCGCGCGCGAAGGTGAGAATGCGCGTTTCGTCCTTTGCCGGCACGAGAATGGCCCCGGTTTCCTGCAGTTCGCGGCGCGCCTCATTGTAGGCGTCAAGCCGGTCGCCGTCCCCTTCCGGCTCGGTAATCGCCAGCAACAACGCATCGGGCATCGCCCGGCCGCGTTCTAAATGGCGCAGGCGGCCCACCCATTGGCTGCCGTGATCGAGAATCCGGATCGGATCGTCGTGGGCGAGGTGCATGGGCTTGATGACGCGGCGGGCCCTGCCGGTTTCGTCCAGTTCCGCGAATGGCACCCCGAAACGGATTCCACCCGAGCCGAGCTTAGCCGGGCGGAACCGCTGAACCAGGCCCTCCCGGCGCAACACGCCGCGCACCGCCCGCTCGATCAGGGCCTCGTGGTATTCGTGCGTGGCGAAGGCGTGCTCGACATAGTGATCGAAGAGCGCTGCCAGCTTGGCCTCCGGCGCATCCGTCACGACGGCGCGAATCGAAGAGAAACGGAACAGGGCTTCGCGTGGGCGCACCAGATCCTCGAATATGCCCGCCGCCGCAGCCTGACCGCGGCCGCCTCCGAACATCTCCATGGCGAGCGCCCGGGTACGCTGGAGCTCCTCGCCGAAGGCGCGAATGCCTTCCGCGAACACGCGCCGCTCCAGCGGCTCGAAGAAAGCGCCGATGCGCCGCCATTTGTTGGTCAGACGGAAGTCGAAATAACGCTTGCCGGGGGCGAACAGCACCACGCCGACGTTGGCAAACTCCTCCGTTTCCGCATAGGGCAGAAAGCGAACAATCGAATAACGGGCTGTCTGGTTCATGCCTTGCCCCCCCGGACAAGCGCGGCGCGTGCTGCCAGCCGCTCCTTGATGGAGTCCAAGTCTACCTGAACCGGCAGGGTTTGCTCCACATCCATCCAATGCCAGCCCGGCGGCAGGCTCGACGCGGCCCGGTCGAAGTCAGCCAAGGCTGACGCTAGGACGGCCGACAATTCCGCGCGACATACCAGGTCGCCGAAAACCGCCTCGGCATCGTCCCGGAATACATGGGTCTCGAAAAATGCCTTTTCGTCGAATCTGGCCTCGAAGGCGAGATTGTGGTCGATCACCAGTAGGCGGCCCTCCGCCGCCCGCCAGAGCAGGTTGGGGTTGCCGCCGTGGGGTGACAGCGAGCGGTCGCTGTTCTCCACCCACCAGTCGAACGCCAGCACGCGCTGGCGGTCCGCCTGGCCGATACGCTTCAGTTGCGTGATCGCGAATTCCTGCACATCGGCCTCATGGCGCGATCCGAACACGACGCCGGGGCCGAGCGCGGCGCCTTCCGGCCCGAAGGCCGCGACCAGTTCGGACGGCACGTCGAGCAGCGTGAACTCGGGGATGGCCAGCCCGACCCTGCGCGCAAGATGGGCGCACAGCCATTCGGCGACCAGACCGTGCCGCGTGGCGTCCCTGCCTTTTGCGACGTAAAGCGCATCGTCTTCGGCGCGGACAAGGAAGGGGCGTGTCATCCCCTGCTCGAGCCTGAGGATGATTTCCGTGACATGCAGCGGAGCGGAAGCCATGGCGTTGACCTTACAAGAGTTCGCCGCGGAAGGCGCGGTCGAGGAGGGCGGGGAGCAGGGCGTCGAGTTCGGCGGCGGTGTCACGCTGGAGGCGTTTCAGGGCGTCGACTTCGGTCTGGAGGGCGTCGAGTTCGGCGACGATGCGGCGTTGTTCGGGGATGGGTGGGTGGACAACAGTGAATGATTTCAGTTGCCGCTGGTTAATCGAAGCAAGGTTGGTCGTTTGTTTCGATGCTTCCTGAAAATAGGCTTTGCCAACAGGCGAGCCGATGAGGGCTGCGAGAAACTCCGGAATAAATTCATCACTTCGTGTGCGGACACGAAAAATGTGATTCTGGTGAATGCAATTCGGTATTTCGTTGTGCCAGACTGTGCCCCGTCCAAGTTTGTCCCAGTCACCCCCTTCGGTGAGTAGCAAATCACCTTCGAGCAATTGCCATTTGGCAGCTTCAGTTTCGAGTACTTCGATTTCCTTTATTTCGTCCAGTCTCAGGTGACCGTCCTGCACGTTTGCTACGCGAAGATATGGCAACTTGATCGTCTTTCCGACGAGTTGGCGCCCCAGAGTGACGCCAGATCGGATTTCGGCGATCTCTTCGAGCCGGCGCTTCGGCCATTTACCGAGTGTGGAGTTTGAAAATATGAAGTTCGCCTGAGCGGCGCGTAGCGCCTCTGTTTCAGCAGCCGCTTGCTGGCGCAGCGCGCGGGCCTCGCGGATTTGGGCGGCCAGTTCCTCGATGCGCGCCACGATGCGGCGCTGCTCGGCGAGGGGCGGGAGGGGGATTTCGATTTGGAGGAATTGATCTGGACGAATCCTGTTCTTGCCGCTGGTGCCCCTGGAACTCTCATCGCATTGCGCCCAGAAACCGGGGGTCTTCGTAAGCCAGTGCAGCCACCGAGATTCGACACGATCTCGGTGTGGCGCGAACATGGGAAACTCGCTGGAGCCGTAGGTGCCGGACAGAGCGTCAGTTACAACCGCGACGCTTCCGTTTCTTGCCCAAATCTTGTTGACGACGATGTCGCCTATTTCGGCACGGTAGAGTCGAGCATATTTCGTATCGGCGCCATCAATCGACTCTCTTTCGTAGGCACCTTCTCCCCATAGCCGGACTCCGATTTGTCGGTACGTTTGCCCGGGCACGGGAGCTTCGAATCGTTCAGCGGGCAACACAACTTCGCCCAGCCTCACCCTCGGCCAATGCCTGCTCATGCCCCGCGCTTCGCCAGCAGCGTCTGGATCCTGCCGACGATCTCGGCGATGCGCCGCTCCTTGTCGAGGATGCTTGCAACGAGTTCCTCCGGTGGCAGGTGGGTGACGTCCTCCTTCGCGCTGGGGTTCTTGCGGTCGAGGTTGCAGCCGTTGGCGAGCAGTTCCGCGGCGGGGACTTTCCAGGCGCGCGCGTTTTCCTCGCGCTTGCCCCACCAGTTCAGGCAGTCGCGGAATTCCTCGAACTGGATCGGCTGCGTTTTCGTGTAGTTCTTGCGCCCTTCGGGCAGGGGCTGCTCGTAGTACCAGACCTCTTTCGTCGGGGCGGCTCGGTCGAAGAAGAGCAGGTTGGTGGGGATGGGGGTGTAGGGTGCGAAGACGCCGTTGGGCAGGCGCACGATGGTGTGCAGGTTGAAGTCCTTCAGCAGCTCCTCCTTGATGCGGGCGCAGACGCCGTCGCCGAACAGCGTGCCGTTGGGCACGACCACGGCGGCGCGCGCCGGGCGGCCGGCTTTCGTCGGCTGGCGGTGCAGGCGGCGCATGATGAGCTGGAGGAAGAGCAGCGCGGTTTCCGCCGTCTGCCGGTCTTCGGGGAAATTGCCCTGGATGCCCTTCTCCTCCTCGCCTCCGAAGGGCGGGTTGGTGAGGATGACGTCCACCCGGTCGGTCTCGCCGATCTCGGTGAGCTTGTAGCGCAGGGCGTTGCCGGGGTCGATCCAGGGCCGCTCCAGGCCGTGCAGCAGCAGGTTCATCTGGCAGAGCAGGAAGGGCAGGGGCTTGGGCTCGAAGCCGTAGAGCGAATGCAGTTGCAGCACCTCGCGCTGGGCGACGGTCTTCACCTGCGCCTGGAGATGGGCATAGGTCTCGACGAGGAAGCCGCCGGTGCCGGCGGCGGGATCGAGCACCGTTTCGCCCAGGCGCGGGTCGCTGACCTCCACCATGAAGCGCACCACGGCGCGCGGCGTGTAGAACTCGCCGGAGTCGCCGGCCGCGTCGCGCATCTCGCGCAGCATGGATTCGTAGAGGCTGCCCAGGGTGTGCAGCTCGTCGCTCGAGGTGAAATGGATGGCCGAGACCTTGTTCACCACGTCGCGCAGCAGATAACCGCTGACCATGCGGTTCTGCACGCCGCGAAACACCGTGGCGATGACGTCGCGGCGGTTGTCGCCGTTGGCGCTGGTGAGCCCGCGCAGGTAGGCGAAAAGGCCCTGGCCGCGCTTGCCGTCGGGGCCGACGGCTTCGTCCTGGCCGATGAACTTGACGAGGTCGTCGCCGGTCAGGCCCTGCGGGTCGGCGGCCCAGTCGCGCCAGCGGTAGGGCGCCTCGACGGCCGGGCGGAAGCGCTTGCCGGCCAGGCCCGCCTCTTCCTCGCTCTGAAGCTCCAGGTCGTCGAGGAACTTGAGGAACATGATCCAGGTGAGCATCGGCAGCCGGTCGAGGTCGCCGTTGAGGCCCTTGTCCTTGCGCATGATGTCGCGCGCCGATTTCAGCAGGCTGCCGAGGGACTGGGCGGTGGTGAGTGGCGCTTGTGGTTTGGCGGAGGCTTTACGCGGCATAGAGGAGGTTCTGCAGTTCGGTCACGGCGGCGCGCAGCTTATCCGCTCCGCCGAAGAGATGGACGATTTCCGTGACGTTGCCGTGCGTGGAGACGGGCGGCACCTTGAGCACGTCGGGGATGACGAACTGCGCCGCGCCGTGCTCGGCATACTTTTCCAGCAGCTCGTCGAGGATGGCGCGGGCGTCGGGGCCGAAGCGCTCGAAGAAGTCCTTGCGCTCGGCGCGCAGGCGCTGGGCGCGCTCGCGCCGCGTGCGCAGCGGCGCATTGAAGGCGAAGTGGCAGAGCAGGTCGAAGGGGTCGGCCTCGGGCTGCCGGGCTTCCTCGGCCAGCGCGTCGAAGCTGACGCCGCGCTCGGCCAGGCGCGCGATGATTTCGGCGCGCTGCTCGGGATCGGCCCAGCGGGCGCGCAGTTCCGGCGCGGTGGGGCAGAGCGTGCGCACCTTGTCGGCGGCGTAGTCGGTGTAGCGCACGACGGAAAGCTGCTTGCCGTCGGGGTCGAGTTCGTAGACGAGATGGGCGGCGATCTCCACGCGGCCGCCGTCGAAATAGAACTTGCGGCGCTCTTCGGCGGGCGGTTCATTGACTTCCGGCACGGCCTCGCCGGGTTCCTGGGCGATGACGTACTCGACCAGCGGCTTCGTTTCGCCATTGGCCAGCAGCTCCTCTTCGGTGATGCGCGCCGGGTCGCCGTCGAACTCCGGGTCGGCGAACAGGCGCGTGGCGGAGCCGGTGTAGTCGACGATGTTGAACCACAGCTTGCCGTAGTCGTCGCGCACGCGGGTGCCGCGGCCGATGATCTGCTTGAAGTCGCTCATCGAGCCGACCACGCGCGCCAGCACGACGTTCTTGCAGGTGGGGGCGTCGACGCCGGTGGTGAGCAGCTGCGAGGTGGTGAGGATGACCGGCGCGCGCGTCTCCACGTCCTGGAAGCGGCCGAGGTGGCCGCGCCCGATGTCGCCCTCGTCGGCGGTGACGCGGCAGACGTAGTCGGGGTGTTTTCGGACGAGGTCGGCGTTCAGGTTGTTGAGCGCCCGGCGCATCTCGTCGGCGTGCTCCTGGTCGACGCAGAAGACGATGGTCTTGGCGTAGCGGTCGGTTTTTTTCAGGAAGTCGGTGAGGTGGCGGGCGATGGTCTCGGTGCGGGCGCGCAGGGCGACGATGCGCTCGAAGTCCTTGGTCTGGTATTCGTCGTCGGGGATGGCGCGGCCGTAGCGGTCCTGTTCGTCCTTGCTCGGCCGCCATCCGGCGGCGTCCCATTCGGTGACGACGCGATGCACGCGGTAGGGCGCGAGGAAGCCGTCCTCGATGCCCTGGCGCAGGCTGTATTCGTAAATCGGGTTGCCGAAGTAGAGGTAGGTGTCGCGGTTGTCCTCGCGCAGCGGCGTGGCGGTCATGCCGAGCTGGTAGGCCGGCTCGAAGTAGGTGAGGATTTCGCGCCAGTTGGAATCCTCGCGCGCGCTGCCGCGGTGGCACTCGTCCACGATGACGAGATCGAAGAAGTCGGGCGGGTATTCGCGGTAGAGGCCGGGCCGGCGCTCGTCGCGGGCCAGGGCCTGGTAGATGGCGAAATACATCTCGCGGCTCTTGACGGCTTCGCCGCCCTCGATCTTGTGGCGCGCCAGGCCGAAGGGGGCGAACATGCCGTCCTTGGGTTGGTCGACGAGGATGTTGCGGTCGGCGAGGTAGAGGATTTTCGGGTGGCGGTGTTCGCCGCGAGTTTGCCAGCTGCGGTTCCAGCGGGCGTTCCAGAGCTTCCAGCAGATCTGGAAGGCCACCGCCGTCTTGCCGGTGCCGGTCGCCATGGTGAGCAGCTGGCGGCGGCGGCCCGAGAGGATGCCTTCCACGGTGCGATTGACGGCGATCTCCTGATAATAGCGCTCGCCCTTGCCGACGCTGTGGTTCATCGGCGTGAGCAGGCGGGCGGCGCTGTCCTCGGCCAGCTTGCTGCCGGAGCGGTAGCGCGCCCACAGCTCGGCGGGGGTCGGGTAGGCGGTGACGAGGGACTCGCGGCCGGTGAAATAGTCGAACTCGACGATCTCGCGGCCGTTGGTGGCGTAGGCGAACTTGAGGCCGAGCATCTCGGCGTAGCGCTTCGCCTGCTGCAGGCCTTCGCCGGCGTTCTTCCAGGCGGCCTTGGCCTCGACCACGGCGAGGGTGAAGTTGCGCTCGTAGCGCAGGAGGTAGTCGGGGCGCTGCTGCGGCTTGCGCACGAAGCCCTTGCCGACCGGCACGATGCGGCCGTCGGTGATGGAGCGCTGCTCGGCGATGGAATGCGGTTCGTCGTCCCACCCCGCTTCCTGGAGCTTCGGAACGACGAATTTCCGGCAGGTGTCGGCTTCGCTCAGCGCCACTCGGCTGCGCCCTCCCTCCTCTATGACGGGCGATTCTAGCACCGGGGCCGGGCACCGCAGAGAAAGTCAGTCGCCGCAGGACGGCGGTATCCGGACGGCGCCACTCCCGGGTATCATTCGTACTAATTCTGGGAGGAAATCGCAATGCCGAAATACACCACCGATGCCATCCGCGCCGTCGCCCTGGTCGGGCATGGCGGGGCCGGCAAGACCACCCTGGCCGAGGCCCTGCTCGCCGCCGCCGGCGCCATCAAGACGCCGGGCAGCGTGGAGAAGGGCAGCACCGTCTGCGACCACGATGCGCTGGAGAAGGCGGCAGGCCACTCGCTGCAGTCGGCGCTGGTGAACTTCGCCTGGCGCGACACGCATGTGCATCTCATCGACACGCCGGGCTATCCGGACTTCTCCGGCCAGGCCATCGGCGCACTGGCCGGGGTCGAGACGGTGCTGGCGGTGATCAACGCCCAGGCCGGCATCGAGCTCGCCACCGAGCGCATGATGCGGCTCGCCGCCAATCGCGGCCTGGCGCGCATGATCGTCATCAACAAGATCGACGCCGACAACCTCGATCTGGCCGGCCTGGTGCGGCAGATCCGCGAGCGCTTCGGCAGGGAATGCATGCTGCTCGACCTGCCCGCCCACGAGCGGCACGACGTGGTGGAGGTGCTTGGTCATAGCGCTGGCGACGCCGACTTCTCCTCGGTGGCGGAAGCGCACCGTGCCCTCATCGACCAGGTCGTCGAGGAGGACGAGAGCCTGCTGGCGCGCTACCTCGAGGACGGCGCCGACCCCTCGCCCGAGGAACTGCACGCACCCTTCGAGAAGGCCCTGCGCGCCGGCCACCTGGTACCCGTCCTGTTCACCTCGGCCAAGACCGGCGCCGGCGTGCGCGAATTGCTCGACGTGCTGGCGACGCTGGCGCCGAATCCGACCGAAGGCAATCCGCCGCCCTTCTACCGCGGCGAGCCCGGCGGCGAGGCGCAGGCCTTCCAGGCCGTGCCGGATGCCGCTAAGCACGTGCTGGCGCACGTCTTCAAGGTCATCGTCGATCCCTTCGTCGGCAAGCTCGGCGTGTTCCGCGTGCACCAGGGGACGGTGCGCAAGGACACCCAGCTTTTCGTCGGCGACGGCAAGAAGCCCTTCCGCACCGGCCATCTGTTCATGCTGCAGGGCAAGGACTACGTCGAGGTGGACGAGCTGGTGCCGGGCGACATCGGCGCCGTGGCAAAAGTGGAGGAGATCGAATTCGACGCCGTGCTGCACGACTCGCACGACGAGGACCACATCCATCTCAAGCCCCTGGAAATGCCCAAGCCCATGCAGGGCCTGGCCGTGGAGACCACGCGCAAGGGCGACGAGCAGCGCCTGTTCGACGTGCTGCACAAGCTGGAGCTGGAGGACCCCTGTTTCGTCGTCGAGCGCCACCCGACCACCCACGAAACCGTGATCCGCGGCCTGGGCGAGATGCATCTCAAGTCCAAGCTGGAGAAGATGGCCCAGCAGTACAAGATGGAGGTGAAGACGGCGCCGCCGCAGATTCCCTATCGCGAGACCATCCAGCGCAAAGCCGAAGGCCATTGCCGCCACAAGAAGCAGAGCGGCGGCGCCGGCCAGTTCGGCGAGGTGTTCCTGCGCATCGAGCCGCTTGAGCGCGGCTCAGGATTCGAGTTCGTCGACCAGGTCAAGGGCGGCGTCATTCCCGGCGTCTTCATTCCGGCGGTGGAGAAGGGCGTGCGCCGCGCGCTGGGCGAGGGCGTCGTCGCCGGCTTTCCGGTCGAGGACATCCGCGTCATCGTCTACGACGGCAAGACCCATCCTGTCGACGGCAAGGAGGTCGCCTTCGTCACGGCCGGGCGCAAGGCCACCGTCGAGGCCATTCGCGCCGCCACGCCGATCGTGCTCGAGCCCATCGTCAGCATCGAGATCGTCGCGCCGGACTCGGCCATCGGCGATCTCACGGGGGATCTTTCCGGCAAGCGCGGCCACATCACCGGCACGGACAGCCGCGGCGGCGGCATGGCCGCCATCACCGGGCAAGTGCCGCTGGCCGAGCTGACCGAATACCAGTCGCGCCTGAAGTCGCTCACCGGCGGGCGCGGTTCCTATGCCATCGAGTTCAGCCATTACGCCCAGGTGCCGCCGCAGACGCAGAGCCAGATGGCGGCGAAGTTCCGCCTCCATGACGAAGACGAATAAGGCGCCATGTCCGAACTGACGCTGCGCCAGCGGCTCGACGCCTACGAACGCCTGATGCGGCTGGACAAGCCGATCGGCACGCTGCTGCTGCTGTGGCCGACGATGTGGGCGGTGTGGATCGCGGCGGAAGGCGCGCCGAGCCTGTTCATCGTCTGGATCTTCGCGCTGGGCACGCTCCTGATGCGCTCGGCGGGGGTGGTGATGAACGACTACGCCGACCGGCATTTCGATCCGCATGTCGAGCGCACGAAGAACCGGCCGCTCGCCGCGCGCATCGTCTCCGAGCGCGAGGCGCTTCTGCTGGCTTCGGGCGTCACGCTGTGCGCCTTCCTGCTCATCCTGCCGCTGCACAAGCTGGTGTGGGCGCTCTCGGTGGTGGCGCTGTTCCTGGCGGCGAGCTATCCGCTCACCAAGCGCTTCCTCGCCATCCCGCAGGCCTATCTCGGCGTGGCCTTCGGCTTCGGCATCCCGATGGCCTTCGCTGCCCAGCTCTACGAAGTGCCCATGCTGGCCTGGGTGATGCTGGCGGCGAACATCTTCTGGGCCATCGGCTACGACACCTGCTACGCCATGGTGGACCGCGAGGACGACCTGAAGATCGGCATCAAGACCTCCGCCATCACCTTCGGGCGCTTTGACGTGGCGGCGGTGATGAGCTGCTACGCTGTCACGCTGCTGATTCTCGCCTGGGTCGGCGCCCAGGCCGGGCGCGGCGTGTTCTTCTACGCCGGACTGCTGGTGGCGGCCGGCATGATGCTGCGCCACTGGTTCTGGATCCGCGGGCGCGAGCGCATGGCCTGCTTCCGCGCCTTCATGGACAACAACTGGGTCGGCGCGGCAATCTTCGCCGGTCTCGCCCTCGACTACGCGCTGCGTTCCGGCCGCTGGCCGACCCTTTGAGGAAGGGCTAGCGGCGGCCGCCCATCGGCGTCAGTCCGCGGCAATCCGGCCCGAGATACGTCATCTGCGATTCGGTCTGCATGGTGTGGCGGCCGCTCGCATCGGTGGTCGTCATGTCCATGCGCGAACGCACGCTGTTGCCGGAATAGGTGCTCTCGCCCTTGCCGATGGAGCGGCGGCCTTCCATGACGCAGTCGAACTCGTAGCGCACGGTGCTGCCGCTGCGGCTCATCTTGGTCGGCTGGCAGCGCCCGTCGGGATCCACCACCGGGGTGTCGCGCTTCGCCATCTCCTCGCTGATGCACATGCGGGTGGCGCCGCCCGGACCCATGCTCATCCCCTGGCGGCCCATCATGGCCTCCATCTGCTTGCGCTGATCGGGCGGCAGGCTGGCGAGCTGTCGCTGCATTTCCGCCATCTGTGCCTGCATGTCCTGGCCGTCGACGATCTGCTTGGTGGTCTTGACTTCCCACAGGCCGGCCTTCATGTCGCCGGCGAGGGTTGGCGCGGCGATCAGGGACAGGCTGAGAGCGACAAGGGATTTCTTCATGGCGGGCTCCTTGATGGGGGTGTGTGGCCGCATTGTGCCAGAGCCGGCGCCATGCCGGTATTGTTGCGGCTCAAACAATACTGCACAATCGGGCCATGTCCCGCCGCCATGTCCGCCCCGTTCCCGCCGCCTCGTTGGAAGACGTCCGCAGCCTCGTCGGCGAAGCGCCGCGCCGCGACCGGCTGATCGAATACCTGCACCGCATCCAGGACGCCCGCGGCCATATCGACGCCGGGCGCCTTGCCGCGCTGGCGCAGCTGATGAAGCTCGCGCGCGCCGAGGTATACGAGGTCGCCACCTTCTACCACCACTTCGACGTCGTGCGGGAAGGTGAGACCCCGCCGCCGCCGCTCACCGTGCGCGTGTGCGACTCGCTCGCCTGCGCCATGGCCGGCGCGGAGGATCTTATCGCGGCAATAAGTCAGTCGCCGGGGGACGGCGTGCGCGTGCGGCGCGTGCCCTGCGTCGGCCGCTGCGACTGCGCGCCGCTGGCGGTGGTCGGGCAGAACCCAGTCGAGGAAGCCGATGTCCATGCCGTGCGCTATGCGATCGAGGCCGGTGCCACCGAGGCACCGCTGCCCGAGGGCGCGCGCCGCCTGAAGGACTACCGCGCCGCCGGTGGCTACCGGCTCTATGAACACTGCATGGCCGGCCGCCGCAGCGCCGAGGAGATCATCGCCGCGCTGGAGCACGCCAATCTCCGCGGTCTCGGCGGGGCGGGCTTTCCCGCCGGGCGCAAGTGGCGCGCCGTGCGCGAACAGCCCGCGCCGCGCCTGATGGCGGTGAATATCGACGAGGGCGAGCCGGGCACCTTCAAGGACCGCTTCTACCTCGAGCGCGAGCCGCACCGCTTTCTCGAGGGCATGCTGGTCGCCGCCTGGGCGGTGGGCATCGGGAAGATCTACGTCTACCTGCGCGACGAATACGCCGGACTGCGCGCGCTGCTGGCGGAAGAACTCGACGCCCTGCGCGCCGCTTTCCCGCAGGCGCCCGAGATCGAATTGCGCCGCGGCGCCGGCGCCTACGTCTGCGGCGAGGAGTCGGCCATGATCGAGTCCATCGAGGGCAGGCGCGGCCAGCCGCGGCTGCGCCCGCCCTACGTGGCGGAAGTCGGGCTGTTCGGCCGGCCGACCCTCGAGCACAACATGGAGACGCTGTACTGGGTGCGCGAGATCGTCGAGCGTGGCGCCGACTGGTTCGCATCGCAGGGCCGCCACGGCCGCCACGGCCTGCGCTCCTTCTCGGTGAGCGGGCGCGTGGTGAAGCCGGGCGTGCACCTCGCGCCGGCCGGCATCACGCTGAGCGAGCTGGTCGGCGAATTCTGCGGCGGCATGCTGCCCGGCCATGCGCTGTATGCCTACCTGCCCGGCGGCGCCTCGGGCGGCATCCTGCCGGCGCGGCTGGCCGACGTGCCGCTCGACTTCGACACGCTGCAGGAGCACAGCTGCTTCATCGGCTCGGCGGCCATCATCGTGCTTTCGCAGCACGATTCCGCGCGCGCCGCGGCGCTCAACGCCATGCGCTTCTTCGCCCACGAATCCTGCGGCAAGTGCACGCCCTGCCGCGTCGGCACGGCGAAGGCGGCGGAACTGATGGCGCGCGAGACGTGGGACACCGCGCTGCTGACCGAGCTGGCGCAAACCATGCAGGACGCCTCGATCTGCGGCCTCGGCCAGGCGGCGCCGAACCCGTTGCTGTCGGTGCTGAAATACTTTCCGCTTGAACTGCAAACCTCTTTCAACACAGAGGACGCAGAGACGCAGAGGGCGCAGAGGAAAGACAGAACATGAAATTCATTGCATTTCTCTGCGGACTCTGCGCCTCTGCGATCTCTGCGCTGAAAGCGGTATCTGGCGGTCACCATGAGTGACACGGTTCGTTTCACCCTCGACGGCCGCGAGGTCGAAGCGCACGCAGGTGAGAGCATCCTGCAGGCGGCGCGGCGTCACGGCGTCGACATCCCGCATCTCTGCTACAAGGATGGCCTGCGCGCCGACGGCAACTGCCGCGCCTGCGTGGTGGAAATCGCCGGCGAGCGTACGCTGGCGCCGTCCTGCTGCCGCGCGCCGACAACCGGCATGCAGGTGCAGGCGGGCAGCGCGCGCGCCGTGGCGGCGCAGAAGATGGTGCTGGAGCTGCTCGCTTCCGACATGCCGGCCGAGGCCGTGCGCGCCGACTCGGAGCTGGAAGTCTGGGCGCGGAAAATGAACGTCGGCGCGCCGCGCTTTCCGCAGCGCGTGCAGTCCGAAGGCGACGCCTCGCATCCGGCCATCGCCGTCCGGCTGGATGCCTGCATCCGGTGCACGCGCTGCCTGCGCGCCTGCCGCGAGGTGCAGGTGAACGACGTCATCGGCTACGCCGAACGCGGCGCGATCGTCTTCGACTTCAATGATCCCATGGGCGTGAGTTCCTGCGTCGGCTGCGGCGAGTGCGTCGCCGCCTGCCCGACGGGGGCGCTGCTGCCGAAGGAACCCGCTGCCACCGAAAAGACCATCGACTCCCTCTGCCCCTACTGCGGCGTCGGTTGCCAGGTCACCTACCGCGTGCGCGACGACTCAATCGTCGGTGTTGACGGCCGCGACGGGCCGGCCAACCGCGGCCGCCTGTGTGTCAAGGGCCGCTTCGGCTACGACTACGCGCGTCACCCGCAGCGGCTGATGCGGCCGCTCATGCGCAAGCCGGGTGTGGTGAAGTCGGTGGACAACACCCTGGCGGATTTCCGCGTGGCGAGCTGGGACGAAGCGCTTGATTTCGCGGTCGACGGCCTCAAGCGCATCCTCGCCCGCGACGGCAAGTACGCATTGGCCGGCTTCGGTTCGGCGAAAGGTTCTAACGAGGAAGCCTATCTCTTCCAGAAACTGGTGCGCACCGGCTTCGGTACGAACAACGTCGACCACTGCACGCGGCTGTGCCACGCCTCGTCGGTGGCGGCGCTGCTGGAGGGCCTCGGCTCCGGGGCGGTGTCGAATCCGGTCGCCGACGTGGCGCACGCGGACGTGATCGTGGTCATCGGCGCCAATCCGACGGTGAACCATCCGGTGGCGGCGACCTGGATGAAGAATGCGGTCGAGCGTGGCGCCACCCTGATCGTCATGGACCCGCGCGAGACCGAGCTCGCGCGCCACGCCGCCTACGCCCTGCAGTTCAAGCCGGACAGCGACGTTGCGCTGTTGAACGCAATTGCCAACGTCATCGTCACGGAAGGACTGACGAACGCGGCCTTCATTGCCGAACGCACCGAAGGCTTCGAGGCCTTCCGCGCCAACGTGCTGGCCGCCACACCCGAGGCGATGGCGCCGGTTTGCGGCATCGACGCCGAGACGATCCGCGCCGTGGCGCGCACGTATGCCCGATCCAGCGCGGCGATGATCTTCTGGGGCATGGGCGTTTCGCAGCACACGCACGGCACGGACAACGTGCGCTGCCTCATCGCGCTGGCGCTGATGACCGGCCAGATCGGCCGGCCCGGCACGGGGCTCCATCCGCTGCGCGGCCAGAACAACGTGCAGGGCGCTTCGGATGCTGGCCTCATCCCGATGATGCTGCCCGACTACGGCCGCGTCGCCGACGATGCGGTTCGCGCGCGCTTCGAAGCACTGTGGGGCGCGGCGCTCGACCCGCAGCCCGGCCTCACCGTGGTGGAAATCCTCGACGCGGCGAATCGCGGCGAGATGAAAGGCATGTACGTCCTCGGCGAGAACCCGGCCATGTCCGACCCCGACCTTGCCCATGCGCGCGCTGGACTGGCCGCACTCGAACATCTGGTGGTGCAGGACATCTTCCTTACCGAGACGGCGGCGCTGGCCGACGTGGTGCTGCCGGCCTCCGGCTTCGCCGAGAAGACCGGCACCTTCACCAACACGGATCGCACGGTGCAGATCGGCCGCGCGGCGATTTTGCCGCCGGGCGAGGCGCGGCAGGATCTGTGGATCGTGCAGGAGATCGCGCGCCGCCTCGGCCTCGACTGGAACTACGCCGGCCCGCGCGAGGTGTTCGAGGAGATGCGCCGCGCCATGCCGTCCATCGCCGGCATCTCGTGGGAGCGCCTCGAATACGAGGGGGCCGTCACCTACCCCTGCCGCGACGAAGCCGATCCGGGCCAGCCGGTGATCTTCACCGAGCGCTTCCCGACGGCCAGCGGCTGCGGCAGGTTCGTGCCGGCGCAGTTCCGCCCGGCGGCGGAACTGCCCGACGCCGACTATCCTTTCGTGCTGATCACCGGTCGTGTGCTGGAGCACTGGCACACCGGCGCCATGACGCGCCGCTCGCAGGTGCTGGATGCGCTGGAGCCTGAGGCCCATGTCGACGCGCATCCGGACGACCTGGTTGCGCTCGGATGTGCGGTGGGCGGGTTCGTCGTGCTGGAGACGCGGCGCGGGAAAGTCACGGCGCGCGCGCGCGCCGACGCGGGGCTGGCGCGCGGCACGTTGTTTATGCCCTTCTGCTATGCGGAGGCGGCGGCCAACCTGCTCACCAATCCGGCACTCGATCCCTTCGGCAAGATTCCCGAGTTCAAGTACTGCGCGGCAAAACTCAGTTGCAGCGCACGTTAGCGACTTTCGCCGTGCAGGTCACATCGCGTTGCGGCACGGCCGCGGCGGCCTGAGACGTCAAGGGCACCGTCTGCGGCCAGCCGGCCGGGCGCAGCGCCTGCATGATGATCTCGCCCGATTCCTCGCGCAGCGCCCTGAAGCCGAGGCGTTCCGCCAGCGCCAGCATGGGGCGGTTGTCGCGCAGGCTGGAGAGCTGGATGCGCTTCAGACCGCGCGTCCAGGCGTAGTCGAGCAGGTAATCGAGCAGGGCGCGGCCGACGCCCTTGTGGCGCAGCTGGTTCGACACGGCGATGCCGAGTTCCGCGCACGAAAGCGCGCCGGGGCGGTTCTCCTGGCACATCTCGCTGCCGGGCACGGCGGAAAGCTCGGCCAGGCCGACCAGGCGCTCGCCGTGGAAGGCGCCGAAGACCATGCAGCCGTCGCCGAAGCGCATCTGCGCCACGTAGGCATGCACGGTGAGCGGCGTCATGGTGCGGAAGAAGCGCCAGTAGAGCGCGATGTCGTCCAGCTCTTCGAGGAAAAAGCGTTCGACCGTCTCGCGCTCGCCGGCGGCGAGGGGGCGGATGGTGATGGACGGTGCGGTTTCCTCGTTCAATGCCACTCCTAAGAAAAGGGTCTTATGCCTTTGGCTTGCACTCTAAGGCGGTTTGTCTATGATGAAAAGGCGGCACCCCCACAGACAAAGGAGACTCCATGAAAACCCGTAAGCTAGTATTTCTCGCCGGCCTCGCGCTGGCAAGCGCGCAGGCCTTCGCTTTCCATTGCCCGGCGGACATGAAGAAGATCGACGAGGCGATGGCGAAGAATCCCAAGCTGTCCGATGCCCAGATGTCCGAGGTGAAGAAGCTGCGCGCCGACGGCGAGGCCCTGCACAAGGCCGGCAAGCACCAGGAGTCGGTGGACACCCTGGGCAAGGCCATGAAGATCCTCAGCGTCCAGTAAATCCTTGCGCCCGCGGAAGAGGCCGGCGCATGCCGGCCTTTTTCGTTTCAGCGACTCCGCGAACCGGAGTGATGACGGGCGCTGTTGCCGCGCGAAGGCTGGCCTGGCCGTGCCGGACGGGGAGGCGTGCCCTTCGGCGCATTGCCCTGGCGCTGGCCGCCCCGTTGCTGTCCGGAGCGCTGGCCTGAACGCTGTCCGGAGCGCTGGCCGTTCTCGATCGGCTCGGGGCGGATGTTCGGATCGGGCTCGAAGCCGGGTACGACGAGCTTCTCGATCGGGCGCTTGAGCAGCCGCTCGATGTCGCGCAGCAGGCCGTGTTCGTCCACGCACACCAGCGAGACGGCGTGGCCGCTCGCGCCGGCTCGGCCGGTGCGGCCAATGCGGTGCACATAGTCCTCCGGCACGTTGGGCAGCTCGAAGTTCACCACGTGCGGCAACTGGTCGATGTCCAGCCCGCGCGCGGCGATGTCGGTGGCCACCAGCACGTTCAACTTCAGGCTCTTGAAGTCGGCCAGCGCCCGCGTGCGCGCGTTCTGGCTCTTGTTGCCGTGGATGGCGGCGGCGCTGATGCCGGCCTTGTCGAGCTTCTCGGCGAGCGTGTTGGCGCCGTGCTTGGTGCGCGTGAACACCAGCACCTGGTGCCAGTGGTGGTCGTCGATGAGCTTGATCAGCAGCTCGCGCTTCCTCGCCTTGTCGACGGGGTAGACGCGCTGGGTGACCAGGTCGGCGGCCGAGTTCCTCGGCGCCACCTCGATGCTCTGCGGCTCGTGGAGCAGACCCGAGGCGAGCGCGCGGATCTCCTCGGAGAAGGTGGCGGAGAAGAGCAGGCTCTGCTTCTGCTTCGGCAGCAGGGCGAGCACCTTGCGGATGTCGTGGATGAAGCCCATGTCGAGCATGCGGTCGGCTTCATCGAGCACGAGGATCTCGACGGCGGAGAGGTCCGCCGTCTTCTGCCCGACGTGGTCGAGCAGGCGGCCGGGCGTGGCGACGAGGATGTCGACGCCGGCCTTCAGCGCTTTCACCTGCGGCGCCATGCCGACGCCGCCGAAAACCAGCGCGGTCTTCAGCGGCAGGAAGCGGCCGTAGGTGCGCACGCTCTCCTCGACCTGGGCGGCCAGCTCGCGCGTCGGCGTCAGCACCAGGCAGCGCGGCTTGCCGCGCTGACGCGCCGGGCGCGTGCTCAGGAGCTGCAGGATGGGCAGGGTGAAGCCGGCGGTCTTGCCGGTGCCGGTCTGGGCGGCGGCCATCAGGTCGCGGCCCTGCAGAACGGCGGGAATCGCCTTGGCCTGGATCGGCGTCGGCTCGGTGTAGCCTTCTTCGGCGATGGCGCGAAGAATCTCGGCGCGCAGGCCGAGTTCGGTGAAACTCATGGTGTGTTACCTGGATCTGCCTCGCCGATATGGCGATCAGTCTGGGCGGGATCTCTTTGGGGGGGGAAAGACGCGAATGGGAGTTACGCGGCGCGCGGCGAGCAGACTGATGGAAGGCCAGCGCGGCGCGGAGTGTAACAGCTTGTTCGTGTCAGGGGGAATTTATTTCAGCGGGGCCAGCACGCGCAGCGCGCGCGGCAGCAGCGTGAAGCGCACCGGCGCATGGCCGATCAGCTCGCCGTCGGCCTCGACCGGCTGTGCGGCATCGGCCTCCACGGCCGCCTCCATCTCGCGCAGTGCGATCACTTTCGGATGCGTCAGCAGCGTGCCGTCGAACAGCCGGCGCAGGCTCTTCAGCACCTCCCAGCGCGAGAGCTCCTGCACCAGGGTGATGTCGAAGTGCCCGTCGTCGACCTCGGCCAGTGGCGCCACGTTCATGCCGCCGCCGCAATAGTGGCCGATGGCGAAGAACAGCACGAAGGCGCGCGCGTCGATGCGCCGGCCGGCAATAGTCAGTCCCAGCGGCACGGCGCGGTAGGAGAGCAGGCCCTTGGCGAGGCCGACCAGGTAGGCCAGCGGCCCCAGCGTGCGATCGGGCAGCGCCTCCACCACATGGGCGTCGAAGCCGAGGCCGGCGACATTGACGAAATGACGCGTGGCCCCGCCGGCGAACTCGGCGAGGCCGACGTCGTGCAGCCGGCTCGTGCCGGCGGCCATGAGCGCCGCCACCTCGGCGTAGTCCTTCGGCACGGCCAAGCCGCGCGCCCAGTCGTTGCCGGTGCCGATCGGCATGACGCTGAGCGTGACCTCCGCCGTCGGCACGGCCTGCTGACGGAAGATGCCGTTGGCGCACTCGTTCACCGTGCCGTCGCCGCCGACGGCGAGGACGCGCCGGCAGCCGCGCGCGATCGCCTCGGCGACCAGCTCGATGACGTGACCCGGGCGTTCGCTGATGGTGAACTCGAAAGCCAGTCCATGCCGCTGCAGCACGGCCTCGATCTCGTGGCGGTGATGCATGGCCCGGCCCTGGCCGGAGATGGGGTTGGCGACGACGAGCCAGCGATTGTTCAAGTTAACGCCCTATAATCTGCTGCATTCCAATTCGATCCCGCTTCATGAAATACCGCGACCTGCGCGATTTTATCGCGCAACTCGAACAGCTCGGCGAGCTGAAGCGCATATCGGCCGAGGTCGATCCGAAGCTGGAGATGACCGAGGTGTGCGATCGCGTCCTGCGCGCGGGTGGTCCGGCGCTGCTCTTCGAGAAGCCGAAGGGCCACGCAATGCCCGTGCTCGGCAACCTGTTCGGCACCCCGCACCGCGTGGCGCTGGGCATGGGCGCGGAATCGCTCGACGCCCTGCGCGAAGTGGGTCGCCTGCTCGCCACGCTGAAGGAACCCGAGCCGCCGAAGGGATTGCGCGACGCCTGGGACAAGCTGCCGCTGGTGAAGAAGGTGCTCGATATGGCGCCGAAGGAAGTTACCTCCGCGCCCTGCCAGGAAGTCGTGTGGGAGGGCAAGGACGTCGACCTCTCGCGCCTGCCGATCCAGACCTGCTGGCCGGGCGACGTCGCGCCGCTCATCACCTGGGGCCTCACCGTCACGCGCGGGCCGCTGAAGGCGCGGCAAAACCTCGGCATCTACCGCCAGCAGGTTGTCGGCGCGAACAAGGTCATCATGCGCTGGCTGCCGCATCGCGGCGGCGCGCTGGACTTTCGCGACCACACACTGAAGCATCCCGGCCAGCCCTTCCCGGTGGCGGTGGCGCTCGGCGCCGATCCGGCCACCATCCTCGGCGCGGTGACGCCGGTGCCGGATGCGCTGTCCGAATACCAGTTCGCCGGGCTGCTGCGCGGCGCCAAGACGGAAGTGGTGAAATGCCTCGGCAGCGAGCTGCAGGTGCCGGCCTCCGCCGAGATCGTGCTGGAGGGCGTCATCCACCCGGGCGAAACCGCCGTGGAAGGACCGTTCGGCGACCACACCGGCTACTACAACGAGCAGGCCGAGTTCCCGGTCTTCACGATCGAGCGCATGACAATGCGCCGTGAGCCGATCTACCACAGCACCTATACCGGCAAGCCGCCCGACGAGCCGGCCATGCTTGGCGTGGCGCTCAACGAGGTGTTCGTGCCGCTGCTGCAGAAGCAGTTCCCGGAGATCGTCGACTTCTACCTGCCGCCGGAGGGCTGCTCCTACCGGATGGCGGTGGTGAGCATGAAGAAGCAATACCCCGGCCACGCCAGGCGCGTGATGTTCGGCATCTGGAGCTTCCTGCGCCAG
>Ga0233425_10002081_pt1 | contig 40919 bp, 42 predicted proteins | sample Watercolumn_Towu_2_FD_181712 | JGI IMG/M metagenome (GOLD analysis project Ga0233425, IMG submission 181712) | Freshwater microbial communities from Lake Towuti, South Sulawesi, Indonesia - Watercolumn_Towuti2014_140_MG | ecosystem: Environmental > Aquatic > Freshwater > Lake | place...
TTCTTTATTCCAAACGCAAATGCATTGCTATCTGTTCTTACAGTTCTATCTAATCTCAATATCCCATTACTGTTATTCTTTATTCCAAATGCATATCCAGCACTGTGTGTTCTTACTAAGTACATCAATGCCGCACTGTCTGTTCTCTGATACCTCAACATCGTATTACTGTTGTTCTTTATTCCAAATGCATACCCAGCACTGTGTGTTCTTACCAAGTACATCAATGCTGCACTGTCTGTTCTCTGATACCTCAACATTGTATTACTGTTGTTCTTTATTCCAAATGCATACCCAGCACTGTGTGTTCTTACCAAGTACATCAATGCCGCACTGTCTGTTCTCTGATATCTCAACATTGTATTACTGTTGTTCTTTATTCCAAACGCATATCCAGCACTGTGTGTTCTTACCAAATACATCAATGCTGCGCTATCTGTTCTCTGATACCTCAACATCGTATTACTGTTGTTCTTTATTCCGTAAACAAACGCCCCACTATCAGTACGATGCAAATACAACACCGCATTGCTTGTATACCTCAACAAATCAACAAACGTTGAAGGAACCTGTGTTGCGATAGCATTACTATTATTCTTTATTCCATACGCATATGCATTGCTGTGTGTTCTTATCAAGTACAATAACGCCTGACTATTCCCTGTTATCCCATACTTCAATGCATTACTGTTATTCTTTATTCCATATGCATATGCGTTACTATCAGTTCTATGATAATACAACAATGTATTACTATTATTCTTTATTCCAAATTGCAAAGCAATACTATTGCTATGCACAAGTTCTCCAGGAGCAGCTGAATATGCAATTACGTTACCAGTTGCATAATTTAAAAGATTATAATCACCCTCTCCCTCACTCGTCATAGATTTTGTTACAGACCCATCACGCCAACCATACACAGTTGTCGGATTAAATCTTACACGAGCTTCAGGCGCTTTCTCAGATGTTCTTTCCTTCAAAACAAAAGAAGATTCCCTATTTGCAAAACTTAGACGTGCGTGCACAAAAGATTGAGGGAAAACAACAACAATAACGGCCATCCATTTAAATAACTTTATTAGTTTTCTCATATTTTCACTCTCTTCTTTCACCTTTTCACCCTATACTTTAAAACCCAATTTATCCCTTTACTAAAAGGGATGTATCTTTACATCCCTTTCAATAAAGACCTACATTCTAAATTAATCAATTCGCATTATTATAGTCAACATAACCAACAACTTCAGCTTTAGCACCGGCTAACATATAAATATCCATATCGTTGGCAGCGGTACCATCACCAAATGTAATAGCATAATCACGATTTGAATTTGCATATAAATCTGAATCTGTATTACTAAATGTTACTTTATTATCCAAAATCAAAGATCCTTTTGTCAACGCAATTCCATTAACAGGCGCCTCTAGAGATGCACCATTTAAGTAAATAGCAGAAGTTCTATTAGACATATTAATTAATGAACGAGATGCAGCATGTGTTGTTGTTCTGTTAGAAGCAGCACCAGGAATATATCTAAATGCAGTTCCCAAATCAAAGTAGAACGTAGCATAAGGATTAATATACATTGGATAATTAGATCTATAAGCAAACACATATCCACATGGTGATGCAGACATTCTACCCTTTACAATAACATCATCCTCAATATACAAACGACCATTTGTAAACCCAAAGTCTCCATCAAGATTAATTACAACATTTTGTAAAGTTAACTGAGATGATGGGGATACCATAGTAATCTGAGTCCCAGAAACAAGATTTATTTGCATATTTCTCAAAGTAACAGATATAGCATCATCAACAGATAACACACTACTACCAAGTAAATCAAGCGAATTATTACAACCATCTATAATTGTCCCACTCTTTAAGTATACAGTTTCTCCATCTGGTATAGACAAATCTCCATGTAAGAAAACTGCATGTCCACCACCATAAATCTTTCCTCCATGTGTTATAGTTGTTCCAGATGCCAAATGAAGATCATTCGTTAACGCAATCGATCCACTGACATTCAAATTAATCGCACCAGAGGAAGTTATTGGTGTATTCAAAGTTAGTGTCTTACTAGCATTTACAGTTATACCACTCTTAAAGAATGTAAGGTTACTTATTGTAGTATCAGATGCAACTGTATATGCGTCTGAATAAACATCAATTAAGCTATCTAAATAACAAATCTCATTACTATTATTCTTTATTCCAAACGCATACGCATTACTATCTGTTCTATGATAATACAATAACGTATTACTATTATTCTTTATCCCAAACTTATATGCATTACTGTGTGTTCTTACCAAGTACATCAATGCTGCACTGTCTGTTCTCTGATATCTCAACATTGTATTACTGTTGTTCTTTATTCCAAATGCATATCCAGCACTGTGTGTTCTTACCAAGTACATCAATGCTGCACTGTCTGTTCTCTGATACCTCAACATTGTATTACTATTATTCTTTATACCAAATGCATATCCAGCACTGTGTGTTCTTACTAAGTACATCAATGCTGCACTGTCTGTTCTCTGATACCTCAACATTGTATTACTGTTGTTCTTTATTTCAAACGCATATCCAGCACTGTGTGTTCTTACTAAGTACATCAATGCTGCACTGTCTGTTCTCTGATACCTCAACATTGTATTACTGTTGTTCTTTATCCCAAACATCAATGCATTACTGTTGTTCTTTATGCCATATGCATACCCAGCACTGTGTGTTCTTACTAAGTACATCAATGCTGCACTGTCTGTTCTCTGATACCTCAACATTGTATTACTGTTATTCTTTATTCCAAACGCATATCCAGCACTGTGTGTTCTTACTAAGTACATCAATGCTGCACTGTCTGTTCTCTGATACCTCAACATTGTATTACTGTTGTTCTTTATTCCATATGCATATCCAGCACTGTGTGTTCTTACCAAGTACATCAATGCTGCACTGTCTGTTCTCTGATACCTCAACATTGTATTACTGTTGTTCTTTATTCCAAATGCATATCCAGCACTGTGTGTTCTTACTAAGTACATCAATGCTGCACTGTCTGTTCTCTGATACCTCAACATTGTATTACTGTTGTTCTTTATCCCATAGGCATAGCCAGCACTATGTGTTCTTACCAAATACACCAATGCTGCACTGTCTGTTCTCTGATACCTCAACATTGTATTACTGTTGTTTTTTATCCCAAACATCAATGCATTACTGTTGTTCTTTATGCCATATGCATACCCAGCACTGTGTGTTCTTACTAAGTACATCAATGCTGCACTGTCTGTTCTCTGATACCTCAACATTGTATTACTGTTGTTTTTTATCCCCAACATCAATGCATTACTGTTGTTCTTTATTCCAAATGCATATCCAGCACTGTGTGTTCTTACTAAGTACACCAATGCTGCACTGTCTGTTCTCTGATACCTCAACATCGTATTACTGTTGTTCTTTATTCCAAACGCATAGCCAGCACTGTGTGTTCTTACTAAGTACACCAATGCCGCACTGTCTGTTCTCTGATACCTCAACATTGTATTACTGTTATTCTTTATTCCAAACGCATACGCATTACTATCTGTTCTATGATAATACAATAACGTATTACTATTATTCTTTATCCCAAACTTATATGCATTACTATGTGTTCTTACTAAGTACATCAATGCCGCACTGTCTGTTCTCTGATACCTCAACATAGTATTACTGTTATTCTTTATTCCAAACGCAAATGCATTGCTATCTGTTCTTACAGTTCTATCTAACCTTAAAATTGCATTACTATTACTATACGTCAAAGTAGAAGGAATCGAGGTATATGAAACTATATATTCCCCATCACCCGCAGCTCCATAATTATTAAGATTATAATCCCCCTCTCCAACTCCACTTACATATCTTTGTAAAGATCCATCCCTCCATCCTGTCATCGACGAATCGGAATCTATACGTAATTTAGAACTAGAAGTTTTCAATACAAACGCTGATTCACGATTCACAAATGTTATCGTGCCAACAGCCTCAACATAAAAATTCATACCACCAAATACTAGAAGAATGAATAATACACCTTGACATGATTTTAAAATTTTTCTCATATTACCACTCTCTTTCCACCTTATAAAACCCCATACTTATTCTACACTCCCAGGAGTTGCTCTGACTCGAGCAACTCCTGCTTTTACTTTACCTCTCTATTGCCATTTTATTCAATACTAAACAAAAACTCATTCAATCCCCAAAGCACATTATACAGCCGCTGGATTATCATAATCCAAATATCCTGTAACTTCAGCTCTAGCACCCGACAGTACATAAACATAAACCGCACTTCCACCACCAAGCGTAAGAGCCTTTGTCTTATCAGTATTTTCAGAACCACCTTCAAGTTTATTGTTCAATATCACCTTATTTTCAAACACAACAGAACCTCTTGACAACAAAAGACCCTGTTCTGGTGCTTCAAGCGTTGAATTATTAAAGTACATAGCAGCTGTACTATCAAACATATAAATTAAAGATCTATATGCAGAAGTATCATAATGATCAGCGCCAGAAGTTTCTGCACCCGGAATATATTTAAATGTTGATCCTCGATCAAAATAGAATGTAGAATATGGCGAAATATACATATTCTTAGTAGATCTAAATATAAACTTATAATTCCCTTTAACGACAACATTATCAAGAATAAACAGACGACCATTACTAAAGTCATAATCACCATCAAGGAACAAATTAACATCCTGTAAAGTTAACCATGTAGTTGCACCACTAGCATTAATTTGTGATCCACTTAAGTAATGAATATTAACGTTACGCAAAGTTGCACTTAAATCACTATCAAGAGATAAATTACCATACAGGTAAAGATCATGGCCTTGACCATCTATTATAGTTCCACCCTTTATCGATACTGTTTGTCCTGTAGGAATCGTTAAATTACCCTCAAGTATAATAGAACTCCCAGCCGTAGAGAATGTACCATTTCCATTAACATAACCACCTGTAGAGATAGTAACCCCTGAAGCAAAATGAACATCATTATTTAATTTTAACGTACCAGATTCACCCAAGTTAAGAGCACCACTAATAGTAATTGGAGTATTAAGGGTCAACGTCTTAGTAGCGTTTATTGTTATACCACTCTTAAAGAAAGTAAGATTACTTATTGTTGTATCAGTAGAAACTGTATAAACACTAGTATACACATCAATTAAACTATCTAAATAACAAATTTCATTACTGTTATTCTTTATTCCATATGCATATGCATTGCTATCTGTTCTATGATAATACAACAATGTATTACTGTTATTCTTTATCCCAAATGCATATCCAGCACTATGTGTTCTTATCAAGTACACCAACGCTGCACTGTCTGTTCTCTGATACCTCAACAATGTATTACTGTTGTTCTTTATCCCAAACTTCAATGCATTACTGTTGTTCTTTATTCCATATGCATAGCCAGCACTATGTGTTCTTACTAAGTACACCAACGCTGCACTGTCTGTTCTCTGATACCTCAACATTGTATTACTATTGTTCTTTATACCAAATGCATATCCAGCACTATGTGTTCTTACCAAGTACATCAATGCTGCACTGTCTGTTCTCTGATACCTCAACATTGTATTACTGTTGTTCTTTATCCCAAACACCAATGCATTACTATTGTTCTTTATTCCAAATGCATACGCTGCACTATCTGTTCTATGTAAATATAATAATGTATTACTATCATCTCTGGCTGAATTCAAAGTATATCTAAAAAAGTAATATGGATAGTAATGCAAATAAGGATTCTCCGCATAATTCATCTCATATGCCATTTGAACTATTGTATTACTATTGTTCTTTATCCCATAGGCATAGCCAGCACTATGTGTTCTTATTAAGTACACCAACGCTGCACTGTCTGTTCTCTGATACCTCAACATTGTATTACTGTTATTCTTTATTCCAAACACCAATGCGTTACTATTATTCTTTATCCCAAACGCCAATGTATTGCTATCTGTTATTACCGTTCTATCTAATTTCAATATCCCATTACTGTTGTTCTTTATCCCAAATGCATATCCAGCACTGTGTGTTCTTACCAAGTACACCAACGCTGCACTGTCTGTTCTCTGGTACCTCAACATCGTATTACTGTTGTTCTTTATCCCAAACTTATATGCATTACTGTGTGTTCTTACTAAATACACCAATGCTGCACTGTCTGTTCTCTGATACCTCAACATCGTATTACTGTTGTTCTTTATTCCATATGCATATCCAGCACTGTGTGTTCTTACTAAGTACACCAACGCTGCACTGTCTGTTCTCTGATACCTCAACATTGTATTACTGTTGTTCTTTATTCCAAATGCATATCCAGCACTGTATGTTCTCATCAAGTACATCAATGCTGCACTGTCTGTTCTCTGATACCTCAACATCGTATTACTGTTGTTCTTTATCCCATAGGCATAACCAGCACTATGTGTTCTTATTAAGTACAATAATGCTTGACTATTCCCTGTTATCCCATACTTCAGAGCATTACTACTGTTCTTTATGCCATATGCATACCCAGCACTATGTGTTCTTATCAAGTACATCAATGCTGCACTGTCTGTTCTCTGATACCTCAACATCGTATTACTGTTGTTCTTTATTCCAAATGCATAGCCAGCACTATGTGTTCTTACCAAATACACCAATGCTGCGCTGTCTGTTCTCTGATACCTCAACATTGTATTACTATTGTTCTTTATTCCAAACATCAATGCATTACTGTTGTTCTTTATTCCAAATGCATATCCAGCACTGTATGTTCTCATCAAGTACACCAACGCTGCACTGTCTGTCCTCTGATACCTCAACATTGTATTACTATTGTTCTTTATTCCAAACATCAATGCATTACTGTTGTTCTTTATTCCAAACGCATATCCAGCACTGTGTGTTCTTACTAAGTACACCAACGCTGCACTGTCTGTCCTCTGATATCTCAACATTGTATTACTGCTGTTCTTTATACCAAATGCATATCCAGCACTATGTGTTCTTATTAAGTACAACAATGCTTGGCTGTTATTATTAACACCATTAGAGGTAGCATATAACAAATTCACCTCAGGAGTCTTAGCGCCACCTTGATACACAGTAACAGCATCAGTTGTATTAACTTCAGACCATTGTGCTGCAGTAACCTCACCCTCAGCACGAATAACAGACTCCTTACTCCATCCTTTTACCTTAGCCGGTTTATTCAATTTAATCCTTGAATACAAACTGCTATTATCATCCTTCTTTAAAACTATAGACGAGCACCTGTTTGCAAAATTAAGATATCCCGCTGCCGGACTACCCCAAGAAATGTATCCTAAACAAACAATCACAAACGCACCCAATATGCGACTTTTAATAAATTTTCTCATATTCACCACTCTCTTTCTTTGCCACACTTTTTCACTTCTCCCACTCTTTCTTTACAATTAAGCAAGAAAGCTTATATTTAAAGCTTTCTTGCTTAAAACACTTTATATCATCAATCAGTAGAAGGATAATGCCTAATAAGTCCACTAACCTCTACTCTTGCTCCTGACAAAACTTTAACCTCAACATCATACCCACTAGCACCACTTCCCAATTTAATACCATGAGTATCATCATCAGTTGAATTATTATTATTGTTAACAACAACTTTATTATCAAATAACAGTGTTCCTTTTGTTAAATTTAAACATCTATTTTTAGGGACATTTAATGTACACCCGTCTAGATACAACCAAGAATTACGATTAGACATAGTAAAAGTATTCGAAGCCGCTGGTGGATTCCAGGTAAATGTCATATCATGATCAAACATTAATGTTCCATAATGATTATCTGCCCCAATAGTAAGCGCCCCCTTACTTTCGTAGCCAAATGCACAGCCACCTTTTACAATAACTGTATCAAGAATGTCAAGTTTGCAACCATTTGTCTCGTGCCAATCAGAAAATGTCCAGTCACCAGTTAGATCAATAATAACATTTTGAAAAACAACCTTACTACTACTTCCTAATGCCCAAAAATTTTGTGTTGCTTTTCGTGTCAACCCACGGATAACTGCATTCTTAAATGTTAATGTTTTTGCATCAACTATAGAAAAAGAGGTTCTTGTATCAAAAGTAATAGCATGTCCTCTACCATCAATTGTCAAATTACCAACAATTGAAAAAATTTGCTTGCTATTATTATCATTAAACGTCAAATCTGAATCCAAAAAAATTGTATACCCAGCACCATCTATACTTATTGAATATGTATCAGTTGACAAAGCACTGAGCACAGAAAAATATGGGTCAGAATTACAAGGACCAAATACCAAATTATTACCTAACGTTAAATTCGAAGCAACAGATTCATTGCTAAAATAAAACTCTGTACCTATCATCCCATTCATACTAAGAGTAAGAACTCCAGAAAATGTCACTCCCGCAGGACAACAAAAATTTCCAGTTATTGTATCACCAGTCGAATATGTCTTTGCACCAGTATAATACATTGCATGATCAGCGGCAGGAGCAGAACCAGTATTAGCAGTAGTATAATCTGTACTAAAAACATCTTTTACACTAAACAAAATAACAAACAATAAAAACACAGATGCAATAAAGCACCCTCCCCTCAACACAATTCTCATTTTTCTCATCTTGCCACCTCTCTAACTCTCTTTATATTTTTTTGTACCTTAACTTAATGTGAGGGTAGCGCATCTACCCTCACCTAATTAAATAACTTAAAATGAATAGCCAAATGATATATTACCCTCAACAGTCTTTGGCATATTCATACCGGCAAATGTGTACATAACACCCATCTTAAATCTTGTGTCATTATCAAACTGATGCGTATACTCAGCACCTATGTTGTGTGCTATCCCCTGGGTGTTCTTTGTCAAAACATCAAGATCCCAATCTTGAATGTTAAGTTCACGTGCAGAGTCTTTAAACTTTACCTTAAGATCATAAAAAATATCCAAGAACCCACGGCGCAAAATAAATTTTTCTATAACGTTACCAACTTTTAACTCAATCTCTGGCCCTTTTTCCATTACAAGACGAGTTACAGTATCACCAAAGCCCTTAATTGTTGTATCAAATGTTTCAATTTTTTGTCCATTTGTCAATGCAACCCAATCACCTAAAGACATATAATCTTTTAGATAAAAAGTATCACTATTAGCCGTCACAGAAACTTTCTTAGGCACTCTTCGATCAACATGCGCAGGGGCACAAAACGTTCCCTGGATAAACGCATGAGGGTTAAAACATCGCTTATATGAAGTTGACATTGCAACATAAGCAGACAACTCTGTAAACCCACCATTGCCCAATGCAGGACCCCACAGGTGATCATTCTTAGCCTTCTTACCTGTAGGTAACTGTACTTTTACACCTGTTACAAATTTGTCTATTACATGAGAGTTAATTTGCACATTGCTATAGAAAGAGACATCACCAAAACCGCTGGCACTTCCACCGAGTTCGTTAAAGCCTTTTTCGCGAAGAAGGGTGGTTATAAACTCTCTTGTCACAACATTTTGTATCACATTATTAGCAGTACTTGTTGTATAAATTCTTTTTCCACTTGTTGTATCGACATCACTTCGAGAATTTATATAATCATATGAAATGTCATGCTTTCTATAAACAACAGGAATCGAAACCCCTATTGCTATATCACGCCCAACTAAATAACGAGAATAATCAAATGTCAAGTCATGATAGTGCTTTTTACCATTAAACCAAATCTGCCCATTGCCTTCAGTAAATATTTTAAATTTGGACCTATCATCCTCGCTTCTAAAATTCAAAAACGTACCATGATGTCCGCCAGCTCCAGCAACATCATAACCAACTTGAGCATCAGTTTTACCTCGTATCAACTTACTCAACAGGCAAATATCATCTATACAAATTGGGCCTTCACCAAATACAGAAGCAGTTATATTATTATTGCCACCTTTGACGCCGTAAAATTCAGCAGCGTAAGAGCCGTGAAGATTTACATTCAAAAGATTTTGATTTGAAAAAAACCAGCTATGTGTTGGCCAGGATGGAAGCTTGACTAGATCTGCATATTTGCCTGAATCGTAGTCTCGTTCTACTTCTAGAGTGTGAAGATCTTTCCATTTTTCCATAAGATCTTTTGCCTGATGCCGTTGGGATTTTACGCTCTCTTTTTTTGCTAAATATTTAGCACGATCTTCTCTTGCCAAGGCTTCGTTCTTTGCTTTGGTCTGCTCGTCTTTGATTTTCTTTTGTTCGTTTTCTCGTCTCTCTTTTTCAAGATACTCAATACGTTTTTGTTCACGACTCTTATTAATCTTTTTACTCTTATAGATTTTTTTATCTACCTTGACTGGACCAATATCTTTTTTATTTTGGTCCACGTCGTTACTTACAATCAGGTCGTCATCAGTCAGGCCAAACTCCTTCTCGCCTTCCCATGAGGCCTGACCTTGTACCCCTCTGGCACCTAATAATAGTACACTACACAAAAATAATGATATCTTTTTCATACAAGGTCCCCTTTTTATCGACGCTCGCCATTTACGCTAATAGTAAAGCTTGCTCCGCTGCTGGTACGCCCTACAAGAGAGCCGTCGGTATTTTCTGATACAATTGTGTCACCAGAATTTAACGTGACACTAACACCATTCTTTGTTCGAACAACATTGTTGCCACTCTCGTCAACATAAAGTGTACTTAACTTTAAAGTCGAACTTGTCTGGACTAACCATGTTGCTAACTGTTCCATGGTTATACTTGTTGTATCTTTATAAAGATCTGCACAAGTGGCACTCAATTTTGCTGTAAACCCTCTGTATTTACCACCAGTCTCTGTCTCTGGCTTATAAACATACTCGACAAGACCACTACCAGATATAGTCGATTGTGAACCATACCAATCAAATTTCTTTTCAGCCTGAGTCTTTGGATCTGCAACATTTGAAGCAAGCGTAAGTTTACCACCGGTCTTGACATATAAAAGACCATGGTGACTATGTGAATACTCTTTTAGATCTCCTCTAAAGCCCTCACGTACCTGCCCATATGTGTTAATTTCACATAACCCATTGTTACCAATAGTCAACATGCCACCGTTTTCATATGTGAGCGTACAACCAGTTTGATAGAAAGAAAGTCTAGCTTTGCCCTTAATAGGCTGATCATCAAGTGGCAACCCACTTATATATGCCTGAGTTGCTGAATCAAGAGTTGGAACTTCAAGACGAATCTCACTTGTTCCCACTACTTTAAGATCTATATCATCTGAAGCAGAATTACCAATGATCAAAGCGCCAATAGAACTTGGAGCAATTAAGCCATATGACAATAACTCTATAGTGCCAACACCTGTTACTGTAACTGTAGCCTTTGGTGCCCAGTCAAGAACAGCGCCATTTTGTAAAATCATAGTTGGTTTATCAGAGAATGTAACTGAACCGGTTCGTGAATCTTCTGTTCGTGTTCCACCAAAAGTTATTGTAGAGCCATCATAGAAAATAACTCGACCATGACCTGAAAAGCGTAATATACAATTACTATCAAGACTTAAAGAACTATTTTCATCAAAGATAACTGTTGGTTCAACAGAGCCATCATTAACAAAATTAAATGTCAATTCAGCCCCTGTGTCAAAAAGAAGCTGGTCTTTAATTGTTACTGTCTTACGAACCTCTATCTCATTTCCCTTGCCACTAATATTAAGAGTTTGCCCACCGCTTGGATTGAATTTAATATTACTATCGCCCTGAATGAATTTTGTATATCCAGCAGCAAGAATATTAAATGGGACATAGTTAGGCTTACCATCTGAACCAGTAAGATATGTCATGAAATTTTCTACAGTTACACGTTCAAATCTTAAATTTCCAGTAAGAGCAGTCGTCGAATCAAGTTTAAGTTGTGTATTAACATATGTTTGCGAAAAAGTTTCTGGTGGACGTATCGCTCGAATTATAACATCCGGCGTTTCTAACGCTTGTGATTCTTCTATCTCTGTCAAATCTATACCTCGTTTTGCCTGCTTCTTTTTCTTAGCCGCTGGTTTGATTGCTGCCTGTTTTTGTGCAGCTTTTTTCTTTTGTTTTGCAATACGAATAAATGAAGGATCAAACTTTTTACCAGAAACTGCAGTACCATATGTCACTACATCTGCAGAGAGCAACTGAACATCATTTGAGAGTAACTCTAAATTATTAAATTTTAATAAAGAGTTTTTGCCAATCTTGAACGCAACAGTACTAACCATATCTAAACTTACTGAAGGATCATCAAAATATAAACAGGCTTTACCCATTTCAGATCCACCAATATAGAAATTAACCTCACTCTCTGGTATCGTTTCGCCTGCAGCAGCCTTGCGACCAAGGACAAACATTGGATTACCATCAGTAACAGCTGTACCATCAGATGCTACCCTTCCAGCCTCAAGCGTAGTTGTAAGCGCAAACTTAACATGTAATTCATTAAGAGGCTTCTCACCAAAGAAAAGTGTTCCAGTATAGGCAATCTTGTCTGCAAGAAGTGCCATAGTATTTCCTTGCCCTTCAACGGCAAAGTTCATTCCTGTAGAGGCACCTATATCAACAGTCGCATCGCCAGCAAGAGCAACAATACCCTCAGTTACATCTGGGTTATCAGTAGTAGCTTGGGTAAACGAAACATTAGCCAAATCGACAAGCTCTATATTTTCAAGTCGCAATTCATTACTACCTATAGCCAATGTTGCCCTCGTTCTTTCAATTGCATTTGAAGCAAATTGTAGTCGCCATGGTTTTTCAAGCCCACGTATCTTAAACACTGTTAAACCATCGCCCAAAAGTGTAAATGTTGCATTATCCCAATAAATATCTTGAGATATTTCAAAGATTACATTTTCACCAATCTCTATAGACGATCCAGCCCCTAAATCAAATGTATTTTGCCCAATATTTGTAAGAGTAATATTCTTTAACGTTAATTTTTTACCTGCAGCAATAATTAACTGTGCTAAAGAGATATCTGCTATATCTGTAAATGTTATTGTCGCACCCTGTCCATCAATAGTAACATCATTGACAATATTAATGCTTTGATTAGGTCTTAATGTAAAGCTTCTTAGAAGTAACAACTCTCCAGACGCAGACATATTAAATAGAGAATTTTCTAGAGGCGATACAGCATCTATATCAGAAGAAACCTCTAGAATTGAACCACCATTAAGTAATTCAAGATTTCCAGAATTAATATTGGCGGTAACGTTTTCTGTATTATAACCATAATTATCATAAACAGCATTCGGAGCATATAATTTTCCAAAATCCATATGCTGTTTTTTATCAAGGACATCAAGCCAAAGAGTTACACCATTAACAGTGAGCTTTGAGGTTCCAGCAAATGTTATGTTATAACCTCTTAGGATAAATGTCGTGTATCCATTAACAACAATTTTACCGCTTGAAAATATAGCATCACTAGAGAATGAAAGATCTACATTTGATAGATAAATTGTTGCATTTGTATCACCAAAAGCAAAAGCATCATATGAATTTGAGTTCCCAAATCCCTTAATAACAATATCCTCTAAATATAACGTAGCACCCGCAGCAAGAGCTATACAGCCGCCACTCGAAAGATCAAGTGTTGCACCATTACCATTAATTCTGTTTACACCACTAAACGTCCATGTTGCGCCCAATGAAACATTGCCAGTAAGATAAATACTTGTTGCCTGTTCAAATGTCAAATTTTGTGACCAAGCAGAAGAATAATATCCACCAAGTGTAAGCTGTCTATTATTAAGATTAACAGTCCCTGTACCTAATATCTTAACATTATCTGCTAATGAAAGATCGTCTTCTAAAGTTAACGTGCCACCATTTAAAGATATGCTTTTGCTTAATGCATTTTGAATAGCAAGCGAAAGTGCTGCGCTGGAATTATATAATGATATAGTCCCTGTAAATACAGGTTGCCCCTCTATTTTATTACCAGTACTACTGACCGTAACATTAGGAACAAATGTCCCTGGTTCAAATTTTGCAAATTTATTACCTGTTAACAGCAGCCCATCTGTTGGACTATATGTAGACTTTAAGAATACCGAAAGCCCATCACTTTCAAAAACCCCATTATTAAAGTCAATAGCTTGTCCAGTTATAGACCCACCACTTTCTTGCCCTATTGTTCCACCTATTGTTACACCGTCTGGAACTACGTTTAAAGTAGCACCATCAGATATATTTATCTGAGATGAACGGTTCCCAAAACTAAATGTTGTGGCTCTCCCAGCAAACGCTCCAGTCACCATAACACACAATAAAACACTAGGTAAAAAACACCTTCTGAGAATTTTTCTCATCCCTTTCTCCTTCCTTATGGAATAACTTTCAGGAAATAGCCCAAGTGATTTTTACTACTACACACCTTTTCTCCAATCCTCCTTAATTTAAATTCTGAGTCTAGTCAGAGAATAATTCTTTGTAAAGACATTCATCTCTTTTTACTTTTAAATTTCTTCTAGAATCATCTTTTATAATAATTTTATAGCGGTTTCTATATCTTTTCTAATTTTATTTGCAGATGTTACAAAAAAATTTTGTTCTTCTTGAGTAAATTTAAGATTAAGTTTTTCACATACACCACTTTTTCTTACAATAGTAGGAACACTTATACAAATATCATCTTTATTCCCACAAGTTCCCTTAGTACACAGGCTAGAAACAGAAAAAACTCTAGATTGATCAAGTAAAACAGCACGAACAATTTTTGTAATCACAAGAGAGATAGCATAATAAGTTGCCCCTTTTTTGGAAATAATCTCATAAACGGCATTTTTGGTCTTTTCATAAATTTTTTGTAAAGATTCTTTAGAATAAGCACTAAACTCTTTTAAAGAAACACCCGCTATTGTCGCTTGACTCCACAATACAAATTCAGAATCCCCATGCTCTCCTATAATATGAGCTATTATATCTTTAGGGCTCACCTGAAAATGACTTCCCAAAAGATATCTCAAGCGGGCTGTATCTAAAACTGTCCCAGTCCCAAGTACTTTACAAGAAGGAAACTGTGAAAGATATAAAGATATATAAGTTAAAACATCAAGAGGATTAGTCACTATTAACAAAATACAATCTTTATTATATTTAATAATTTTAGGAATAATATCTTTAAAAATAAGAGTATTTTTAGTTAAAAGCTCACTTCGAGATTCATCCTTTTTTTGTGGAAATCCGGCACAAATAATAACAATAGAGGCATCTTTAACTAATTCAAAAGAAGAACCAAAATTAATATCTACAGAATGGGCAAATTGCGTACAGTGCAATAAATCTAAAGCTTCACCTTCAGTTTTATTTTCATTTATATCTATTAAAGAAATACTAGAAACTATACCATTTAGAAGTAAAGTATAGGCTGTTGTGCTCCCAACGAAGCCTACACCCACAATTGCTACTTTATTTCTCTCATTTTTGGTAAAGTGGCTCATCTTTTCTCTTTTTACACGCTATAAACTTTTGGCCATTATGATATAAAAAAAAATTAGTAAAAATCAAGCACTTATAATTTTTTTTTCACTAAAAAGCCCGCAAAGATATCTTTGCGGGCTTTTTGTTTTTTTAAAATTTTATCTTTTAAATATAATAATTTAATTGCTTTACACCCATTCAAGGCGAGCTATTTGAGCTGTATCACTATCACGTCTACCTAAAGAGATAACACGCGTATACCCACCAGGTCTATCTATATATTTAGGCGCAATCTCTTTAATAAGTTTCTTAACTATTTGCAAATCATACGGCAACATAGCCTTAACACTACGAATAGTATTAAAATTGTATCCCTTGCGCGCAAGTGTAACCACTTTTTCAGTTAATCTTTGGACCTCTTTAACTCTGACTTTAGTTGTTTGTAGCTTGCCATATTTAATAAAATGAATTAACTGATTGCGTAATAACGCTTTTCTATGTCCAGACTTTAAATTCAATTTTCTTCTACCATTTTGATGTTTCATGATTTCACACCACTTTCTTGTTCTTTAATAACTTTCTTCAGATCAAGCTCTTTAATGTTCATACCTAAATGCAATCCAAATGCAGCTAAAATTTCTTTTACTTCACGTAAAGATTTACGACCAAAATTTTTAATTTTTAAAACATCCTCTTCGCCCAAATTTACTAAATCAATAACACGCTTTATTCCTGCGCCAATAAGACAATTATGTGCACGAACAGAAAATTCAAGCTCATCTATAGGCTTCAAGAAAAGATCAACCGGTAATCCTTTAGTTGGTCCTTCAACATCAAATAATTGTTCTTTCTTTGCACCCTCTTCAGACATTTTTGATATCTCATTAAATGGAATCTCTTTGGCTGATAAAAGATTTTCCAACTGTGTACGTAAAACAGAAATTCCATAGTGAATAGCGTCTTGCGGACTAGCAGCACCATTTGTGTATACAGTTAATATAAGTTTATCATAATCTATCTCTTGACCAACACGAGTCTTTTCTACATGATATTCAACTCTGGTTATAGGAGAAAACATAGCATCAAGATAAATTCTATTATCAGATTGCAAAGAGACCCCAGCTGGCCAATTTGCAGGGCTATATCCACGACCGGTATCAACAAAAAATTCTATATCTAATTCACCATCAACTGCTATATGAGCTAACACTAAATCTTTATTAACAATTTCTATATGTGAATCTGTTTTTATATCTGATGCTTTAGCAACACCAGGCCCCTTAATATAAAGCGACATTTTTCCCGGCAGCCCGGTTGTATCTTTAAGTACAATCTGTTTTATGTTAAGAATAACATGTAATGCATCTTCAATTACACCTTTGATTGTAGAAAATTCATTGTTAACCCCTTTAATAATCACAGATGTTACAGCTGCACCCTCCACAGCTGATAATAATACACGTCTTAATGCATTACCCAAAGTTATACCAAAACCAGGTTCCAACGGCTGAACAATCAATTCACCTGTAGTATCTGAAGAAACCTGTTTATTCCAACTTAATTTTGGAAGAATCAAAGGCTTATAATTCATTGGCTTCTCTTATTTAGAATATAATTCAACAATTAAATGTTCTTCTATAGGCATAGTCACATCCGAACGAATCGGAACGCGCAACACAACTCCTCGCCTCTCTTTCTTTTGTAACTCTAACCAATCTGGAACTTTAACACCAGTCCCCATACGTTTATCGACAACATTTTCTATAAAAGCTGTCTTTTTTAATGTTCTATCGGCAAAAGAGATAATATCTCCCTCTTTTACTAAATAAGAGGGTGAAACTACACGTTTGTTATTAACAAATATATGCCCATGTATAATAAGCTGACGTGCCTGTTGTCGTGAAATTGCCATTTTTAGTCTAAAGGCAACATTATCAAGGCGCCGCTCAAGTAGGCTTAATAATACTTCACCAGTGATGCCGGGCTCTTTAACTGCTACATCAAAAAAACGACGGAACTGTCTTTCACGAATACCGTACATTAATCTAACTTTTTGCTTTTCCCATAACTGTTTACCATATTCAGAAGATTTTTTTATTCCAGCCCTTCTTCCATGTTGTCCAGGAGAAACCGGTCGTATTTCAAATATACACTTTTGTGTACGACACTTAGTCCCTTTTAAGTAAAGCTTTTCCCCAACTTGACGACATTTAGAACATGTTCCAACATTTGCCATAGTTTTTCTACTACCTATGTTTATTAAATATAATTAGAGTTTATACACGTCGTTTTTTAGGTGAACGACACCCATTATGTGGTATAGGTGTAATATCTCTTAACAACATAACATTTAATCCAGATGACTGAAATGCACGTACTACACCATCTCTACCAGAACCAGGGCCTTGCATATTAACCTCTATTGCTCGCACACCCATTCCAGTAAGCTCTTTTGCCACTCTAGTCCCAACCTGCATTGCAGCATATGGGGTTCCCTTTCTAGCCCCCTTAAAACCCATCTGGCCAGCACTGCCTCGCATAATAACATTACCATCAGGAGTAGTTACAGTCACCATTGTGTTATTAAAACTAGAAGAGATATATGCTACTGCAACATCTATATGTTTTAACTGCTTTTTTTTACTCTTTTTATACGCCATTTCAACCCTTATTAACTACAAAAAAATTACTTCTTAGCTACTATTTTCTTATTTGCAACGACATTGGCTGCTTTTCTTGGGCCTTTTCGTGTTCGAGCATTTGTCTTTGTACGTTGCCCTCTTACAGGAAGACTCTTCTTATGTCTTAGTCCACGATATGTCCCTATTTCTTGAAGTCTTTTAATGTTTAAAGTCACATCTTTTCGCAACTCACCCTCTACTTTGTAATTTTGCGTAATATTTTTTTGAATCGCAGCAACCTGTTCGTGACTCAGGTCTTTTATACGAATATCAGGATTTATATTCGATTCTTTTAAAATTTGTTTTGAACGTGCAAGTCCAATACCATATAAATATGTCAAACCAACCTCAACACGTTTTTCACCCGGTAATACAACACCTTCAATACGAGCCATAGTAACCCCTCTTTAACTATCCTTGTCGCTGTTTATGTTTTGGATTTTTTTTACACACAATTCGCACGACCCCTTTACGACGTATTATTTTACAGTCGGCGCAAATTTTTTTAACTGATGTTCTTACTTTCATAATATTTTCTCACTTATATCTTGTTATAATTCTTCCTTTTGTTACATCATATGGAGATATCTCTACCGCAACTCTATCCCCAGGTAACAATTTAATATAATGCATTCGCATCTTACCAGATACATGTGCAAGTATCATGTGCCCACCTTCAATAAGCTTCACTTGAAACATAGCATTAGGCAACGCCTTTTCTACAACTCCGTCCATTAAAATAACATTCTCTTTTTTCTTCATAAGATCCTTATGACATTCTTGTCAATATCTCTGCTCCATTCTTACCTATTGCTATAGTATCTTCAACATGCGCTGCAAGCCCACCATCTGCAGTCATAGCTGTCCAACCATCACTCATAATTTTCACATCATAATCACCTGATGCCATCATAGGTTCTAAAGCTAAAGTCATTCCCTCTTGTAATATAATTTCACTACTATTATCAACATAGTTTGGGATACTTGGCTCTTCATGTAAAGCTCTACCAATCCCATGCCCAGAAAAATGTCTAATAACAGAAAAACCGTTATCCTCTATAATTTTCTGTATAGTAGCCGAAACATCGGAAAGTTTATTTCCAACAATCGCTTTTTCAATCGCCTTATCAAGAGCTAACTGAATAACATTTGCCATTTTTTTTACAAGTGGAGAAACTTGCCCCACAAAAAAATATCTTGCTATATCAGCACAATACCCTTTATAAGACCCCACAACATCTATTTTAACAAAATCTCCAGATTTTAAAACTATATCTTTAGAAGGAACTCCATGCACTATCACCTCGTTAAGAGATATACAGGTAGCATACTGATAGCCCCCATACCCCTTACACTCAGGCTTTAAACCCTGTTTTCGCATGTTTTTTTCAATAATACTATCTAATTCTAAAGTAGTTACCCCCTCTTTGATATGCTTCTCTATCTCTTGCATTGCTTGAGCAAGTAACCGTCCGGCAATTCTCATTTTTTCTATAGAAGTCTTATTTTTTATCAACATACACAAATACCCATCAAGAAACTATCTCCCATACCGTCCCTTAAGTCTTCCGGTTGCCAAAAATCCTTCATAACGTCGCTCTATTAAATAAGACTCTATTTGCGCAGAGGTATCTAGCCCTACACCTATTACAATAAGTAAACTTACACCACTAAACATTACTGGGAACAATACAGCATGTCTTACAAAACTTGGAAATATAGCCAATGTAGCTAAATATACAGCCCCTGGAAACCCAATTCTTGTTAAAAGATAGTCAAAAAACTCTGCTGTCTTTTTGCCAGGGCGAATACCAGGAACAAAACCCCCTGATTTTCTTATGTTATCTGCAAGTTCGACTGGATTAAAAATTATAGCTGTGTAAAAAAATGTAAAAAATATAATTAAGCCAGCGTTAAGAACATTATAAAAAAGCGCATCATATGCAAACCAATCGTTTATAACTTTATGAATCTCCGGCCACTTAAATGCAAACATACTCACTACTGCCACTGGCATACTCAATATTGCTTGTGAAAAAATCACAGGAACAACCCCTGAAGGATTAATCTTTAATGGTATATAAGAACTTTGGCCACCATAGACTTTATGTCCTATAACTCTTTTAGCATATTGTACTGGTACTTTACGCTCACCTTTTTCTAAAAATATTACACAAGCTATAACAGTTATTGTCATAAGAGCAAACAGGCCCAACATTAAAAGACCAATTTGACCCATAGTATAATTTTCCCACAATCTAATAAGAGCATTAGGCAGATAAACCACTATACCTGCAAAAATTATCATGGAGCTACCATTACCAATTCCATGAGCATTAATCTGTTCTCCAAGCCACATAACCAATACAGAACCAACTGTTAATATAAGAACAGCGGTTAATCTAAACGCCCAGCCGGGTGAAATAATAATCCCTGGCTGATGTTCTATATACATTACAATACTAAAACTTTGGACAAAACCTATTCCAACAGTAAGATATCGCGTATATTGATTTATAATCTTACGACCATAATCACCCTCTTTAGAGAGCGCCTCAAGTGATGGGATCATTATAGTAAGCAGCTGCATCATAATAGAGGCGCTAATATAGGGTCCCATACCTAAAGAGAATACAGAAAATAACTTTAATGCTCCCCCTGAAAAAAGATCTAAATAAGACAATAACCCACCACCAAAATTTGCACTAAATAAATTATTTAACGCAACCGGATCTATTCCAGGAATACTAACATGCGCCCCAAAACGAAACACAGCAAAAATTGCAAGTGTTACCGCAAGCTTCCGGCGTAATTCAGAAACTAAAAAAACATTTTTTAAATTATGCAGTAATACTACCACTTCCAATCTCCTTTGCCAAAACAGCCTTACCCCCAACTTTTTCTATCATTTGGATAGCTGTTTTACTAAAAGCATCTGCCTGTATTATTAATTTTTTTGTAAGAGGGCCTGTCCCCAATATTTTTATAAAACACTCTTTTTTCCCCTTTATAATTCCCTTTTCTCTTAACAATTCTGGTGTGACCTCTTGTCCAGAACTAAATTTATTTTCTAGTGTCGATAAATTAACTAAAGAATAAGTTTTTTTAGAAAAGTTATTAAAACCCCTTCTAGGAATTCTACGAGATAACGGCATCTGCCCGCCTTCAAATTGTGCACTTATCTCACTTCCTGCACCAGGTCTGCACTTTTGTCCATCATGCCCCCGTCCAGAGAATCCACCTCTATCTCCACCTCGTCCAACCCTTTTTCGCTTTTTTTTAATATTAATTAATTTGTTAAGCTGCAACATTTTTTTCTCCAAACAGATCTTTTAGTGTCTTGCCTCTCAAAGCAGCAAGATGCCGTGCCGATCTTAATTTTTTAAAAGCATTAATAGTCGCTTTTGCTACATTGTGAGGGTTAGAAGACCCAAGCGATTTTGCAAGAACATCGCGTACACCTAAAGCCTCCATAATGGCACGAACTGCCCCTCCCGCAATAACACCGGTTCCCTTAGATGCCGATCGAATTACTACCAAACTAGAACCGTGTTTGCCCTGAACACTAAATGGGATAGTGGTTTTATAAAGTGGCACAGAAAACATATGTTTTCTTGCTCGTCTTAACGCTTTAGCGATAGCAGAAGAAACCTCTCTGCTTTTCCCCAATGCAATACCTATATTACCCCGCTTATCACCAACAACAACCAACGCAGAAAAGGCAAATCGACGGCCACCCCTAATAACCTTAGCAACTCTTCTTACATTAAGAACTGCTTCTGAAAATTCCTCTTCACCTGCTTGCATCTTAGCAAATTGACTTCTTTTATTTTTCTCTTCAGCCATAATTATTCTCACAAACTTTCTTAATTTTTAAAATTTTAATCCAGCTTCCCTAAGGCCTTCAGCTAATGCCCGAACTCTACCTAAATATAAAAACTTCCCCCTATCAAAAAAAACATCAGTCACTTTATTTTGTAACGCAAGTTTGCCAAGTTCCATTCCAACATTCTTAGCTACAGCCTTTTTATCACCACTTTTATTTTTCACATTAAGCGAAGAATAACTTAGTATTGTTTTATGATCAGCATCATTTATGATCTGTGCATAAATATGCTTTAAACTTCTAAAAACAGCTATTCTTAACTTTCTACCTCTGCTACTTGCTTGACTCTTTCTCACCCTGTATATTCGCCGTTGCGTTCGCCTTTTTAAATTTTTTAATAAACTCACAGTAGTTCCTTTAATTATCTAAAATCAAGCTGTTGCAACCTTTGTTTTACCAGCTTTGCGTTTAATTATCTCATTTTCTTTTATAATTCCAGTTCCCTTGTATGGCTCAGGAAATCTAAAAGATCTAATTCTATCACACACATTTCCTAACAAAAATTTATCAGCAGAACGAACTATAATATGTTGCCCAGTCTTATCTATTTCAACAGAAATACCATCAGGAAGAGCCAAATCTATCTTATGTGTATATCCCAAATTAAATGTTAAATTTTTCCCAGCCAGTTGTGCTTTAAATCCAAGCCCAACTATCGTAAGTTTTTGTTCAAATCCAATCTCTACCCCCTTTATCTTATTAGCTATAAGCGCACGATGTAAACCCAATAATATTCTATTCTCTCTTGTATTTTCTTTCATATCTAATTTTAATAAATTTGGCTTAAGAACAACACTTATCTGCTCTGGAAGCTCATGAACAAATTTAACTTTAGGGCTACTTATTGTTATTAATCTATCTTTAACATCAACTTTAGCACTCTTAAACGAAATTGGCTTGCGTCCTATTTTTGACATATCTTTTACCCTTGTTAGTACTGTTATCAATTATCAATTACCAAACTCGACAAATAACCTCACCGCCAATTCCCTTTTCTCTTGCTTGACGATCAGTTAATATCCCTGCGCTTGTTGTTAATATAGAAACACCTAATCCTCCAATTATTGGTGTTAAACTATTCCCTCTTTCGTAATAACGACGACCAGGTGTACTAACACGAACTATTTCGTGAATAACCGGTTCGCCCTTAACATATTTTAAGTGAATAGTAAGAAAACTTTTTGCCCCCTCATTAGTTATATTATAATTTTTAATATAACCCTCTTGCATAAGAGCCTTAGCAACTTCTGTCTTAAGCTTAGAACAAGAAACCTTCACAGTTTGCTTGTTAATTTTTATTCCATTTCTTATTATTGTTAAAAAATCACCAATTGTATCAACTGACATTTCTTTATCTCCAACATCTTACCAACTTGCCTTCTTCACTCCAGGTAATACCCCCTCAAGAGCGAATTTTCTAAAACAAATTCTACACATTAAAAAAAATCGTATAAACCCACGAGATCTTCCGCACAATTTACAACGATTTCTTGTGCGCGTTGAATATTTAGGTTTTCTATTTGCTTTTTCAATAAGTGCTCTTCTTGCCATATTTCACCTATAATTTCTTAGCAAAGGGCATATTAAACTTTTTCAAAAGTTCACATGCCTGTTCATCATTTTTTGCAGTAGTGTGAATAGTCACGTTTAGCCCACGAATTTTATCTATTTTATCGTAATCTATCTCCGGAAAAACCATCCAATCTTTTATTCCTATATTATAATTACCATGCCCGTCAAATTTTAATGGTACTCCCTGGAAATCTCTTACTGAAGGTAATACTATATTTATAAGCTTATCTAAGAAAAAATACATTCTAGACTTTCTTAGTGTAATCTTAAGCCCTATTGGCATCCCTTTACGTAACTTAAAATTTGCAATAGAGGTTCTTGCTACTGTTCTTACTGCACACTGACCAGCCAACCGCTCAAATATCTCTTTAACTTTCACCAAAACCTTACTATCAGCAACAGCCTCTTTAACCCCTATATTTAATACAATTTTCTCAAGAGCAGGAACAGCCATAAGGTTTTTAATATGCAGCTCTTTTGAAAGCTCTTGACGAATTTTGGTTTTATAAATCTCTTCTAATCGCGACTTCATATTTTTTTACCTTATGCTTATAACTAAAAACTCTCTTTACAACGCTGACATACTCTTGATTTTTTATCACCACCCTCCAAAAATTTCACCTGCACTCGACATGGATTTTTACAAATCGGACATATCGGCATAACCTTACACAAAGGAATAGCCGCCTCTTCTTTTATAAGTCCACTTTTTTCGCCAGTTTTTCGCGCCTTAACATGCCGAGTAACTATTGCAACATCTTTTACAACAACCATCCCCTTAACATGATCAACTGAAATAACAAGCCCTTGTTTTCCTTTATCTTTTCCCGCCAAAACTACAACTGTATCATTTTTTCTTACTCGACTGAGCATAATTTTAACCTTATTTTAATTACAACACTTCAGGAGCAAGAGATATAATTTTTACATATCCAGATGCTCTTAATTCTCTTGCTACTGGACCAAATATTCTAGTCCCAATGGGTTGCTTCTCTTTGTCAACTATAACAGCAGCGTTATCATCAAATCTAATGTAACTCCCATCAGGCCGACGGAATTCTTTTTTTGTCCTTACAACAACAGCATCTACAACCTCACTCTTTTTTACTGTACATCCCGGAATCGCCTTTTTAACAGCAGCCTTTACAACATCGCCCAAATAAGCATAACGTTTTCTGCTGCTACCTGTCACACGAATAACCTGCAACTTTTTAGCTCCAGAATTATCGGCTACTTCTAACATTGTTCGCTCTTTAATCATACGAACCCTCTTTGATTAACCCTGTGCTTTATTTACTATTCGTACTAAAGTCATGTGTTTCGTTTTAGAAAGAGGACGGCACTGGCAAATATCAACAATATCGCCAATATGTGCACTATCATTCTCATCATGAACTTTATACTTTTTATGTCTCTTAACAACTTTACCTAAAACATTGTGCCTTTGAGTACGCGTTATGCTTACAACAATAGTCTTATCCATTTTATCAGAAACAACCTGACCAGTAAGCACACGACTCTCTTTTTTTGTACTGTTTTCCATTGATATTTTTACCTCATGCTTTTTTTTGTCGCAAAAAAGTAAGCGCTTGTGCAATCTGTACACGCAACTTTTTAAATTGAGAAAAATCTTTAACCTGCCCAGAAAGCCTATTTAATTTTAAGTTAAATAACTCTTTTCTTAGCGAATTAACTTCGTCTTTCAATGCAACATAATCTAATTTTTTTAATTCCTGCTTTTCCATAATTTAAATTACCTTATTTAATAATTTACATTCTTCTTTGCTAACAAAGCGTGTCTTCAGGGGAAGCTTATAAGATGCTGCTTTTAGCATATCTTTTGCCTCTTCTCTACTAAGTCCGCCACCAACTTCTATAATAACTCTACCACGCTTTACTACAGACACCCAAAATTCTGGATTTCCCTTTCCTTTACCCATTCGAGTTTCAGCAGGTTTTTTTGAAATCGGCTTATCAGGAAAAACTCTAATAAAAATAGCTCCTACTTTTTTTATCTTTTTGCTTACAGCAACACGAACAGCTTCAAGTTGACGCGCAGAAACCCAATTAGACTCAAGCGCAACAAGTCCATAATCACCAAATACTATAGTGCGTGCCCCCTTGGAGCGTCCAGTCATGCGTCCCTTCTGCATTTTTCTATATTTAGTTTTTTTGGGCATTAACATAATTTGTAACCCTTATTCTTAGTACTCACCTTTACAAATACACACCTTAATACCTACAACACCATATGTCGTAATTGCTTCAGCAAGCGCAAAATCAACATTAGATCTAAGTGTGTGTAAAGGGACAGACCCTAATCTTAACCATTCACTTCGCGCAATTTCAGCACCAGCCAATCTGCCAGATACACAAATTTTAATCCCCTTAGCGCCACTTTTCAGTGAAGCGTATCCAGCCTTTTTCATTAATCTTTTATAATTTGCTCGCTTTTCTATCTGTTCAGCAATACTATTAGCCACAAGTCTGGCACTAAGCTCTAACATTTTTACCTCTTGAACAGATATCTCGATATTTTTCTTAAACTTTTCAAATAGCTCTTGCTTTATCTGTTCAATACCCTGCCCCTTTTTCCCAATTATCATTCCAGGACGAGAAGAATAGATAATTATACGAATATTATTGGCAGCCTTTTCCACAACAACTTTTGAAACATCTAAATAATTAAGCTTTTGCCCCAATTGTTTTCGAATCTCAAAATCTTCTAGAACTTCAGTTCCATAAGAATTCTTCGCAAACCACTTTGCATGCCAATCTTCAAAAACCCCTAATCTAAACCCTAATGGATGAACCTTCTGTCCCACGTTTCACCTCTAACTTATTCACTTTAATACTATACTTTTCTATCCAACACTATTTCTAAATGAGAAAGTCTTCTACGTTGCGTACTTGCCCTTCCCATAGCAGCCGGCTTAAAATACTTAATTATCGGGCCGTGATTAACCATAATCTCTTTAATATAAAGCTTCTCCATTGAATCTATATCTGGATTATGCTGTCGTGCATTTGAGTAGGCAGAAAAAAGAGTCTTTATTATTGGTTGCACTCTTTTTACTGTACATGTTTTAAGCCATTTGTATGCTTTATCAACAGAATTCCCACGAATCACATCAACAAACGGACGTAACTTATAAGGGGAAATTCGTATGTATTTACAAGTAGCTTTAGAGAGCATATTTTTACCTTTATTTACACTTAATTTTTTTACTCTATATTTTTATTTACTTATTTTTAAACGCTTCTAACTACTACCCTTAGTCGGTGCAGTAGGCGTTACAGTTGGTGCCGCAGCCGGTGCTGCTGGTGCTCCTGGTGCTGTTGGTACTCCTGGTGCTCCAGGGGCTCCAGCAACAACCTTTTCAGCCTTACGCTGTCCACTATGAAGTCTAAACGTTCTTGTAGGTGCAAATTCACCCAACACATGTCCAACCATATTTTCTGTAATAAAAACAGAAACAAATTTACGACCATCGTGAACTTCTATTGTCAATCCCACCATATCTGGAACAACCAAACTTGCTCTTTTCCAGGTTTTTATTACCTCCCGTTTTCCCGAAGACTTCACCTTATGAACTCTATCTAACAAACACTGAGCAACATAAGGCCCTTTTCGTATAGATCTAGCCATTTATAATCCTTATCGTCTTCTCTTTAAAATTGCAGTACTTTTTCTTTTTCTCGTTCTTACACCCTTACAACTTTTACCCCATGGAGTACTTGGGTGTGAGCCGGACTTAGATCGCCCCTCACCGCCACCATGTGGGTGATCAATAGGGTTCATTGCCATCCCACGAACCGTAGGTCTAACACCAGCATGCCTTACTCTTCCAGCCTTACCAATTACAACGTTTCTGCAATCCGCATTGGATAAAACACCAATCGTAGCCCAATTATTAACATCAACAGTACGCATCTCACCAGAAGGCATCTTTAACACAGCAAGCCCACTCTCTCGTCCTACCAATTGGACAGAAGTCCCGGCACTTCGTGCAAACTTACCACCATGTCCAGGAATAAGCTCAACATTATGAACAAAAAAACCAATCGGCACACTCTTTAATGGTAAACTATTACCAACTTTGGCATCAGCACCTTCACTTGAAATAATTTCGTTACCTATCATAAGCCCTTCTGGTTTTAACATATATGTTTTGGCACCATTCTTATAATGCACAAGCGCAATTGGTAGGTTTCTATTTGGATCATACTCAAAAGCTTTTACTACTCCAGAAACATCGCGAATGTTTCTATTAAAATCTATAATTCTATATATTTTCTTAGCCCCACCACCTCTGTGTCTACAGGTAATTCTCCCATATGCGTTACGACCACCAGTCTTATGCAATGGCGCAATAAGCCTTTTCTCCGGAGATTTTTTTGTCAAATCTTTATCCAGAATGTATTGCTGGAAACGAAGTGAAGAATTTCTCGGTTTTCTTGTTACTATAGCCATTTTACCTTCCTAAAAATTACAAAATTATGCCGGTTCTCGCTCTGTTTCAATTTTCTCACCAGCCCCCCCTGTTCCCATAGATTCAAACATCCCAGGAATATCAATCTTATAACCCTTTTTAAGAGTCACAATTGCTTTTTTCTTTGAAGGAGTATTATATACTTTACGCCCAAAAGATTTTGCTTTCCCTGGAACCGTTATAATCCGAACACCCGCTACTTTAACATTCCAGGCTTTTTCTACAGCCTCTCGAATCACTATTTTATTAGCAAGTTTATTAACTTCAAACGTAATTTTCCCGAGCTTCTTAAAAAGCTCAAGGCTTTTATTTGACATAACAGGTTTTTTTATAACATCAAATATAGTTAGTTCCATTGTAAAATCATCTCTTTAAATTTCTCTAAATCTTTTTTTAAAAAAATCCAACAATCCCCAACACTCAAATCAAATGTATTTGGCTGATCAAATGACAAAACATTTACACCAGCAATATTTCTAAACGAAGCAAAATTAATTATATCATCAAATGGGATAAATAAATTAATCTTATTACCTTTAAGCCCTAAATTCTTAATAATTTTATAAACCTCTTTTGTTTTTGGTGTCTTGTACTCCGGGGTAAAATCTAAACAATAGACAGCTCCCTTATCTAACATAAAAAACAAAAGGTTATTTAAAGCAAGCTTTTTAATTTTAGTATTAACATTTAATTTTCTTACTCTTGCATTGGGCCCAAAAATCACACCACCCTTTCGCCATAATGGAGACCGTGGGGTTCCTGCTCGTGCCCTACCTGTACCTTTTTGTCTCCATGGCTTACGATTAGAAAAAGCAAGTTCACCTCGTGACTTACATGAAACTGTACCCTGTCGCCAGTTTTGTCTTAATAATCTTATTACCTGCGCAAAAGCATTAGTATTTAATGCTTTCTTTTTTATATCTTTATCTAATTGCAAAGTTCCTTGCGCAGCACCCTGTGCGTCATAAATTTTTATCTCAGGCATAGCTTATACCTTTAGTTTTTTTATAATTACTAGTGTACCATTTTTCCCAGGAACAGCACCTTTTATGAATATACAGCCACAAGACTTATCAATTCTAACTACCTGTAATCCTTTAACTGTTACTCGCTCAAAACCCAAATGCCCAGGAAATTTTTTCCCCTTAATAATTTCACCTTGCGTTCTCATATGGCTTCCGGCACCGGGTCTGCGATGAAATTTAGATCCATGCGCAGAGGGTCCGCCAGAAAAGCCCCATCTTCTTACTACACCCTGAAAACCCAACCCTTTACTTGTACCAACAACAGCTACTTTTTCGCCCTCTTTAAACGCAATATTATCAAGCGTAATCTCTTGTCCAAGTGAAAAATCTTTTGAACTTTTTTCCGGCTTAACATCCCTTAAATGAGAAAAATATTTTTTCTTATGTTTCAGCCAGCTATTATCAAACTTGCCCTTATAACTTTTAGGTCTTAACATACCCAATTGTACAGCATCTTGACCATCTTTATCACCGGTCTTAACCTGAGTCACAAAAAGGGAACCTACGTCTATAACCGTAACAGGAACAACAACCCCCTGGTCATTAAATAACTGTGTCATTCCTGTTTTTTTACCTATAATACTTTGCAACATATAAAAACCCCATTAATCTGGCTTATTTAATCTCAACATCAACACCAGCAGAGATATTTAATCGCATCAATGCATCCATTGTCTGTTCAGATGGAGCTATAATATCTAAAATTCTTTTATGCGTTGTTATCTCAAACTGTTCTCGCGACTTTTTATCAATATGAGGAGATCTTAATACAGTAAAAATAACTTTTCTATTTGGAATTGGAACTGGCCCCAATAGCTGTGAGCCAGTCCTTTTTACAGTTAAAGCAATCTGTTTTACTGCATTATCTAAAAGCCGATGGTCATAAGATTTCAAAGTCAAACGAATTTTTAGTTTTTTCATTGTTACAACAACTCAACTTTAATTATTCAATAATTTCTACAACTATACCTGCGCCAATGGTCCTGCCACCTTCACGAACTGCAAATTTGGACTCTTTATCCATTGCAATCTTACTAATTAATTCAACAATAACCTCTACGTTATCACCAGGCATAACCATTTCACGTCCCTCTGGTAAAGCCACTGTGCCAGTCACGTCTGTAGTCCTAAAATAAAATTGTGGACGATATCCTGTAAAAAATGGACTATGACGACCACCCTCTTCTTTTGTTAACACAAGAATTTGTGCTTTAAATTTTTTATGTGGCGTAATAGATCCTGGAACAGCAACAACCTGTCCACGTTCAACATCCTCCTTCTTAATACCACGAAGAAGAAGCCCAACGTTATCACCAGCCTCACCCTCCCTCATCTCTTTATTAAACATCTCTACACCGGTTACAGTCGTCTTAACTGTATCTCTAAAGCCAACAATCTCGACCTCTGCACCCAATTTAATTACACCTCTTTCTATACGACCCGTAACAACCGTTCCTCTTCCAGAGATAGAAAAGACGTCTTCAATAGGGAGCAAGAATGGCTTGTCTTTCTCGCGCTTTGGCAAAGGTATATAATTATCAACAGCCTCCATCAGTTTAATAACAGACTGTTCACCGGCAGGCCCCTTATCTCCCTCAAGAGCCCTAAGTGCTGAGCCACGAATAATAGGAATCTCTTTACCTGGAAATCCATATTTTACAAGAAGATCACGAATCTCTTCTTCAACAAGCTCTATCATACCTTCGTCATCAACCATATCTACTTTATTTAAATAAACCACTATTGCAGGAACACCAACCTGTCTAGCCAATAGTATATGTTCTCTGGTTTGTGGCATTGGTCCATCTGGAGCTGAAACAACCAATATTGTTCCATCCATTTGAGCAGCACCAGTTATCATGTTTTTTACATAGTCAGCATGCCCAGGGCAATCTACGTGAGCATAATGTCTACTTGTAGTCTCATACTCAACGTGTGTCGCATTAATAGTAATACCTCTGGCCTTTTCTTCAGGAGCCTTATCAATTTGATCATACGCCTTATACTCTGCCAAACCCTTTTCATGCAAAATTTTTGTAATCGCAGCGGTCAACGTTGTTTTACCATGGTCAACGTGCCCAATTGTTCCAACATTAATATGTGGTTTTTTACGTTCAAATACGCCCTTTGCCATTGTTAATCCTTCCAGACTCTAAACAAATTTCTTACACCTATTTTTTGACCGTTATTTGATCTTGTATATTTTTAGGTACCTCTCTGTATGTTTCAAATTGCATACTATAATTAGCTCTTCCTTTGGTTAACGAACGCAATGACGTCGCATAACCAAACATCTCTGCCAATGGGACTTCAGCCTCTATAACCTGAGCCCCTTTTCTATTCTCCATTCCTAAAATTCTCCCCCTGCGAGAATTCAAATCACCCATAACATCACCCATGTTTTCTTCAGGGGTAATAACTTCAACTTTCATGATTGGCTCTAAAATAACCGGTGATGCCTTAGAGCAAGCGCTTTTAAACGCCATAGAAGCAGCTATTTTAAACGCAAGCTCAGACGAATCTACTTCATGATAAGAGCCATCGTATACAGTAGCACGAACGTCAACAACAGGATATCCCCCAAGAACTCCCGCACTTAATGCCTCTTGAACCCCTTTTTCTATTCCAGGGATAAATTCTTTTGGGATTACTCCACCGGTAATAGCATTTTTAAACTCAAAACCCTTACCTCTTTCCATCGGTTCTACTTTTAGCCAAACGTGACCATATTGACCATGACCACCAGACTGTCTTATGAATTTACCCTCTGCCTCAACATGCTTTTGAATAGTCTCTTTATAGGCTACCTGTGCTTTACCAACATTAGTTTCTACCTTATGTTCCCGCAACAAACGATCTACTATAATCTCCAAGTGCAACTCCCCCATTCCCCTAATTATTGTCTGATTAGTTTCAGAATCATAAGAAAACCTAAACGAAGGATCCTCCTGCATCAGTTTTTTTAAAGATAAAACCATTTTCTCATAGTCACCCTTACCCTTCGGCTCAATTGCCAAATTTATAACAGGATCAGGAAACGTTATAGATTCAAGAAGTATTGGCTTGTCTTCATCACAAAGAGTATCACCAGTCATAACATCTTTAACACCAACAACACCACAAATATCGCCCGCAGAAATTTCTTTAATTTCTTCTCGCTTATTGGCATGCATACGCAACAATCTACTAACTCTCTCTTTTTTCTCACGTGTAGCATTATATACATAAGATCCAGAAGATAATTTTCCAGAATAAACACGCACAAATGTCAAAGAGCCAACAAATGGGTCCACCATAATTTTAAACGCAAGTGCACAAAATGGCCCATCAGGGTCTGTATCCCTTAATTCCTTTGCATCTGTGTTAGGATTTATACCCTCTACAGAATGAACATCCAAAGGTGACGGCAAATAATCAACCACAGCATCAAGCACTAACTGCACACCTTTATTTTTAAATGCAGAACCACCAAATACTGGTGTCACTGCCTGTTTTATAACCCCTTTACGCAAAGCACTTTTAATCTCATCAACAGATATACTTTTACCCTCTAAATATTTTTCTGCCAGTGCATCATCAAAATCACAAGATTTTTCTACAAGTTTAGCATGTAACTTATTTAACTGATCTTTATACTCAGCAGGAATATCTTGCCAAACTACTTGCGATCCCTCTTCCCCCTCAAAAGTAGCCATCTTTTGAGTCAAAATATCTATAATTCCTCTAAAATTCTCCTCTTGCCCAATAGGTATCTGCATAGCAACTGGATTTCCATGGAGTTTAGTTTCTATCTCATCGACTACAGAGAAATAATCCGCACCAACGCGATCTAATTTGTTAACAAAAGCTAGCCTTGGAACTCTATACTTATCAGCCTGCCTCCAGACTGTCTCTGACTGAGGCTCAACCCCACCAACACCACAAAAAACTGCAACAGCACCATCAAGAACTCTTAATGATCTTTCTACCTCCATAGTAAAATCAACATGCCCAGGTGTGTCTATAATATTAATCTGATGCTCTTTCCAAAAACATGTCGTCGCTGCGGCAGTAATAGTTATCCCTCTTTCACGCTCCTGCTCCATCCAGTCCATTACAGCTTCGCCTTCATGAACCTCCCCAATTTTATGAGAGACACCTGTGTAAAACAAAACTCTTTCAGTAGTAGTTGTTTTTCCAGCATCAATATGCGCCATTATCCCTATGTTTCTACATCTCAATAACTTGTCGTCTATACTCATTTAGTCCCTCATTCAATCACATTCTATAAATTTTTCTACCAAGCATAGTGTGAAAAAGCTCTATTTGCCTCTGCCATTCTATGCACATCATTCTTTTTCTTAACAGCGTTTCCATGCCCATCCACAGCATCTAATAATTCATTAGCAATACGGGCACCCATAGTTTTATCAGATCTCTCAGCAGCAGCCTCAATAACCCATCTGAATGCCAACGTCGTTGCCCGCTCTGGACGAACCTCAACAGGCACCTGATAAACGCCACCACCAACTCGTCTAGCCTTAACCTCTACAAACGGTCTAACCTGAGATAAAGCCTTTTCGAAAAGAGCATAGGCCTTTTTATCATCTCCATCACATTTTTTTGCCAATTGAGAAAGTGCCTCATAAACAATACGACGTGCAACATCCTTCTTACCACGCTCCATTATAATATTAATAAACTTCTGCACTAATCCAGATTTAAATCTTTCATCTACCCCTATATCACGAATCAAATTTATCAATTTACGTCTAGGCATTACACACCCTTCTTCTTACGCTTTGCACCATACAAAGACCGACCCTGCATTCTTCCCTCAACTCCAGCAGCATCAAGAGTTCCACGAATAATATGATATCGTACACCTGGAAGATCTTTAACCCTTCCACCTCTGACAAGCACAACTGAGTGTTCCTGAAGGTTATGTCCCTCCCCTGGAATATATGCAGTTACCTCTTTACCTGTAGTTAGCTTTACTCTAGCAACTTTACGTAATGCAGAATTTGGTTTTTTAGGAGTAGTTGTATAAACACGAACACATGTTCCACGTCTCTGCCCGCAGCTGTTTAGAGCCGGAGACTTGGTTCTATTTTTTGCTCTCTTACGCTTGCTGCGTACAAGCTGATTAATTGTTGGCATAACAAATTATCCTAAATCTTTAATTTTTTTTAAAATTAACTCTGCACAATTAGAAAATGTCCTAGCGCGGTTCTTTTAACATCAACACATTAAGACATAATTATTTTATAATTTTCTACACTTTTTTCAAGTAAAAAATAGTGAAAACCGCAACACTTTTAAGATTCTTTTAAAAATTATTGCCAAAACATATCTATTCAAACTATAAAATACTCTTTTACTCATTTGTAAAACATGTATACTTAAATAAAAAATAGTATTGTATTTGTAAAATTTAAGGATTTTTATGTCTTTAGTAACTATCGTAACCTCCTTAAGTAAAATTTTACCAGTTATATACTCTCTAATAGGGTTTGGATTTCTTATTGCTATTCACGAACTTGGACACTTCTCACTATGTAAGCTTTTCAAAATTCACACACCAACTTTTTCTATTGGCTTTGGTCCAGAGATCATTCGAAGAAAAATAGGCTCAACAGATTTTAGACTTGCAGCAATTCCATTAGGAGGCTATGTAGAAATAGCCGGGCTAGCTGAAGTGGGGCAAGGAGAACAAGAATTTGCACAAGACACCAGTCAATATTCATTTAAAAATAAACCTTACTGGCAAAAAGCTTGCGTACTATGCGGTGGGGTTCTTTTTAACATGCTATTTGCATATCTAGTCTTTTGTTTTTTATTTTTCACAGGCTCACAACTATCAAAACCATCAATTAACATAACAAAACTTATACAAAATTCAGCTGCCGAAAGGGCAGGGCTCAAACCAGGAGATTCTATTATTGGGATAAACAATATAACCTTTAGTAAAGATCCAGAAACAATATTTTTTACAGACTTAAAAACATTACAAACAGAACTAAAAAAATATCCCCAAAAACAGATCTCTCTAACTATAAAAAGAGAATCAGAAGTCAAAACCTTAAATTTAACACTTGATTCGCGCCAAGAAGATAATAAAGAGATCGGGGTCTTAGGCGCATTTTTTCAAGCCCCAATCCCAAAACTCTCTTTTTTAAAAGCGATTATCGTAGGGGTTAATCACACCAATAATTACATAATTAATCTTATAGCTGGAATAAAACATTTAATTACCTCCAGAAGTTTACAAGGAGCTATGGGCCCGGTGATGATGCTCTCAGAAGGCGCAAATTTTGCAAGCAAGGGCTTCATGTCCTTACTTATGTTTCTTGCGCTTATTAGTTTGGGTCTTGCACTCATGAATATCTTACCAATTGGTGCACTAGACGGTGGGCAGTTACTATTTGCCACCATAGAATCTATAATAAGGCGTCCAATACCTGAAACAATAAAGATTTCTATCAATCTTGCCTCTTGGATATTCTTTATCCTACTCACCCTATATATTACCTATCGAGAGATAGGGCAACTTTTCGGATCAGAAATTTACAACTTATATACAAAAATAATTTCTCTATTCAGATAAACATTATGTGAAAATTTCCCACATATCTGGGTGATTTATAAAGTGCTCTATAACAAGTCGGTTAAAATTATGACCTGTCCTATAAGCCTCTATTCTTCCAACCAGACGCCTCCCCAAAAGACTAAGATCACCCAACAGATCAAGAACTTTATGCCTTACACACTCATTATCAAAACGTAATTCATTTAAATATTCACCATCACTAATAACCACAGTGTTACCCAAAGAAGTCCCACGAGCCAGTCCATGTGAACGTAAAAAAGATAACTGTTCTAAAAACCCAAATGTCCTTGCTGGAGCAATATCTGTTAAAAAAAAATCCTCTGTTACTTTACAAGAAAAAGTCTGGCGAGAAATAATCTCATTATCAAAATCTAGAACATACTTAAAATACAAATCACGCTTAAGTATCCAACTAATGTCAGTTTCTGCCGGGAAAATCTCTAATTTTTTCTCACGATCAGAAAAGACCAAAGTTTTTTTAGGTGTAATAAATTGTTTTTGTGCATCTTGAACTACAACTCCAGCCTCCTGAATTTCAGAAATAAAAATATAAGCGCTTCCATCAAATATAGGAACCTCTGAGCCAGAAACCTCAATAAGTAAATTATCTATCCCAGAAAAATTTATTGCTGCCATCAGGTGTTCAATTGTACTTAAAGACCAAAGTTTACCCTTAATAACAGTGGCATGCATAGCAGACTCTGGAATAACAGATCCCATAATAATATAATCATCAGGATAATCGTGATGAGTAAAAACAATACCATATCCTACAGGCATAGGCTTAAGCGTCACAGATGATGCCTCTCCAGAATGCACACCTATCCCATTAAACACAATCTCTTTCGCTAAAGTTTTTTGTGAAAAATACATATAAAAACCAAAACATAAAAAAACCGGTGAATTTAAATTCCCGGTTTTTTTATTTACACATAAATTTAAAAAATAAATATTAATTTACTAAACTTGAGCCTTATGAGGGTGCTTATCGCCCACATACACCTTTAATTTTTTTATAACCTGACGATTAAGCGTATTTTTAGGCAACATTCCTTTAACACCATGTATAATTAACAATCTTGGATCTTTTTTCATAATATCTTCAGCAGAAAACTGTTTTAATCCACCTCTATACCCAGTGTAATGTTCGTAAACCTTCCCCTTCCACTTATTTCCGGTAAGAACAATTTTTTCACAGTTGGTAACAACAACATAATCACCTGAATCAATATGAGGGGTATATTCAGGCCGATTTTTACCTCTTAATATATCTGCTATATTAGTACACAATCTACCCAACACTTTACCAGATGCATCAATTACGTGCCATTTAGGGTTTCTATTTTCTTTCTTAAGAACAAAACTTCTATTCATATCCATGGTGTTTTACCTTTTAATTAATCTTTAAAAACACATAGTAAAACAAATATTTTATAATTCTAAGGTAAAAAACATAGTTGGTCAAATAATAAAGCTTTATACTTTTATTTCTTCTTTTTTACAGTAACCTTAGCCTTAGTCGTAGTTGTTTTAGCTTTGGCTGTAACTTTTTCCTTGGCAGTTACAGTAGCCGTCTTTGTTACAACAGGTTTAGCGCCCCATAAAGATTCAGCCCTAGCACAAAGGGTCTCTTTTATATAAATCCTTTGTTCTTCTAACAACCAATTTGCAATGGAACATTCTTTTAACAAATTAAGAACATTAGGCCCAAGCACTTTATCAGTCTCAGGAACATGTGAACACAAGAATGCCAACGCCTCTAATACTAACGCTTGTGCATCCTGCCCCACAGTCTTATTCGTAAGAGCAAGATTTAATTTGCGTATAGCTTCAACTTTTCCCGCAAGATCACTTACAGCAAGCGCACTACTAATATACTGTTTAATCGCAGCAAGTTGCTGTTCAGCTGAAACGCCAGCACCTACACCACTCTTAAGCCCTTCAATCTCTTTTAATAAATCAGAAACCATACGTGCCTGTATAGAATCTTGCTGCTCTTTAGTTACAAGCAGACTTCCCTGCAAGCTAGAAAGCACCTGCAACCACCTATTAAGCTTGTCTAAATTACTCTTTAATCTTGCTGCATGAACTTTTGTAAGTACATTAATAAACTCATTTTGTACACCAGCACCAACGGCTTTTACACCGACATCACTTAACACCTTTGCTATACCTTCAATCTGGACACCCCAGTCACTTTGTGTTAATAAATTTTTAATAGATGCAATAACAGAAGACTCAAGATTTATTTGTTCTATATCAACCTGAACCTCCGGAACCATTCGTGATTTAATATAATCAACCTGTACCTGTGCCACAAGTTTACCAGCCAAGATACCAGACAACACCTCAGACCAACGTGTTAATTTTCCTAAATCACCTCTTGGTCTATCACTATGTACTTTTACTAACGCACTTGCAAATTCATTTTGAACACCAGAGCCAACTGTCTTTGTACCAACATCACCTAATACTTTAACTACACTCTCTACTTGTAATATCCAATCACTTTGTGATAATAAACTCTTAATAGAATTACTTATCGAAGCCTCCAAAGCCAATTGCGCAAGTTCATTTTGTATATCTGAAAGCATCTTAGACTTAATATAATCTATCTGTGCTTGAGCAATAAGTGTACTACTAGACGCACTAAATAATACATCAAGCCAACGTTGTAATTTAACCGAATCTGTCTTAACTCTTGCATCATGAACTTTGGCCAGTACTCCTGCAAACTCATTTTTCACACCATCACCTACAGACTTAGTTCCAAAATCACTCAATACTTTAGCAACACTCTCGACCTGAGATGCCCAAATAGCCTGAGCTAAAATAGTCTTAATAGTAGAACTAACTGATGCATCAAAAGCCAATTGTGCAAGCTCACCCTGAACTACCGGCATCATCTGTAATTTAACAAAATCTACCTGTGCTTGAGCAACAAGAGGACTAACAGTCGTACTAGCTAGTATCTGCTGCCAACGCGTTAACTTAACTAAATCAGTCTTAACTCTTGTCTCATGAACTTTAGCAAGTGCTCCTGCAAATTCGTTTTGTATACCTGACCCAACCTCTCTTGCCCCAACCTCGCTTATTAATTTCGCTAAACTTTCTACCTGAACAGCCCAATCTGCTTGAGCTAAAATATTTTTTATATAAGAACTAATAGTCGTTACAAAATTTATATCTGCTTGAACCTGTAAAATCATCTTAGATTTTATATAATCAGCCTGATCTTTAGTTACAATAACACTACCTAAAATATTAGAAAGTATCTTTTGCCAACTATCAAGCTTAATTAAATCTGTCTTCGGTCTAGCATCATGTACTTTTACAAGCACAGTAGCAAATTCATTTTGTACCCCTGTACCAATAGTTTTTGTTCCAACATCAGCCAAAACTTTTGAGATACCCTCTACTTGTAATTCCCAACCAGCTTGAGTCAACAAACTCTTTATAGAAGCACTAACTGACAATTCAAAATTTATTTGCGCTATATCAATATTAACATCTCCAAGCATCTTTGTTTGTACATAATTATTCTGTTTTTCTGTCACCAGTGTGCTACCAGACACACTTGAAAGTATCTGCAACCATCTTGTCAAACCAGTTGAATCACTCTTCAATCTTGAATCATGAACTTTTACAAGTACATTCGCAAACTCATTTTTCACACCATCACCTACAGACTTAGTTCCAAAATCACTTAATACTTTAGCAACATTCTCAATCTGAGATGCCCAAACAGCTTGAGTTAAAATAGTCTTAATAGCAGAACTAACTGACGCATCAAAAGCCAATTGTGCAAGCTCACTCTGAACTACCGGCATCATCTGTAATTTAACAAAATCTACCTGTGCTTGAGCAACAAGAGGACTAACAGTAATACTGGCTAGTATCTGCTGCCAACGCATTAACTTAACTAAATCAGTCTTAACTCTTGTCTCATGAACTTTAGCAAGTGCTCCTGCAAATTCGTTTTGTATATCTGACACAACCTCTCTTGCCCCAACAGTTCTAATTATTCTTTCTACACCATTAACACATACTATCCAATCTGTTTCAGACAATAAATTAGTAATTAATTCACTAACAGAACTCTCAAATCTTAGCTGCTCAATTTCAGAATCAACATCTGCAATCATCTCTTGAATCCCGCTGTCCTCTCCCTTAACAACTAATTCACTTACAATAGCTTTCTTTAATAGCCCAGACATCTTTGTAAGTTTAACAACATCTCCTTCTGGTCTTGCGCCAAAAACCTCTGTTAATGCAGCTTCATACTGATCACAAACATCGTAACCAACAGAGCGTGTACCAACATTGTCAATAACTTTAGAAAGCCCATCAATCTGAGAATCCCACCCAGAAAGTACAAGTGCTTTTTCAATTGTATCAATTATCGATTCTTCAAATTTAATATCCTCAATCTCTTTTTGAACAACCGGAATCATCTCATTATCAACTTTAGAAATATCACTCTGTGATAACAACACACTCGACTTAGCTACTTTTAAAACATCCAACAATTTAGACAAAGTTCCAATACTATCTTGAGGCCTACTTCCGTAAGTCTTCACTAATAATCCAGCAAACTCAGCCTGTATTATCTCGCCATAAGTTTTACCCTTAGCATCATCAAGTATCTTACTCATAGCACCAAGCTTTGCCACATAATCAACAATAGATTCACAAGCAATCATACTAGCTCGCACAGCTTTCACATCTTTTGCTATTGTAATTTTCTCGCTTGCCTGTCTCTTTTGATCTTCACTTAAATATTTTTTCTCTTTTGCTATATCAAGAACTTTAAGATCTTCATCACTTATCACTGTCACGTCTTTACCCGACACAGTCCCTAACTGTGCAACATACACACCCGCATCCTCTATCATTCCTGCCAATTCTTCATCACTTACTTTAGAAACATCAGCACCCATATTAACTTTTATAATTTCTAAATACTCTCCAGACTCATACAACAAATCTAATTTTTCTTGTGCTTTTACTTTATCTTCACTACTCACATATTCTTTAGTACCAGCCTCCTGTAAAACATCTTCATCATTCTCACTCAACATTATCACATTTATCCCCAGTGCTTTCTTTAATTCAGGCACATACACTTTCGCTTCTTCTACAAATCCAG
>Ga0233425_10002082_pt1 | contig 40914 bp, 34 predicted proteins | sample Watercolumn_Towu_2_FD_181712 | JGI IMG/M metagenome (GOLD analysis project Ga0233425, IMG submission 181712) | Freshwater microbial communities from Lake Towuti, South Sulawesi, Indonesia - Watercolumn_Towuti2014_140_MG | ecosystem: Environmental > Aquatic > Freshwater > Lake | place...
CCGAATTACTGGAGACACTCACGTGAGCTATATTAGGGTCGCATCGCCGCATCAGCGGCTCACACCGATCACGCGCAGGCCAAATCCTCAGGTCTCGCTCGGTCTAGATTCGCGGGGCGGGTCACGTGAAGGGTTTGGCCTACAGTGCCATGGCCTAGAATCAAGGGGCTGGAATGTGGAGAAACATGGACTGTCTCAGAGGGCGGGGAATCAGAGTGAAATCTTGTTGAAGAAAAGGGGCGGCGCTCTTTCCTATGCCACGGTGCGCCCTCTGAAAAATCGGAAGAGCAGGTAGGTGTCGATCACCACGGCGGTAGCCAGAACGCCATAAGCCTCAGGGCTCGGCGCGAGCTTGAGGTCGATAAGAACCTTGGACATTCCAAACCCGACAACGATCGCGTCGAAACTCATGCACAATCGCCGGAAGGTCTCAGAATTCATCTGACTGATGAGATAAGTTCCGAGCGGAATTCCCACCAGCACGCTCGGCACGATGAAGGGCAGGAGTTGTGCGCTGTCTATGCTATAGAGGCCCAAGAAATAGTAGGCGATCGCCGTCAGGGTGGATTCCGCTACTCGAATGACGCTGATAGCCGCCCGGAAGTCCTGTTTGGCATAGCCCTGGTTATTGAAAAGCAGGGCCAGCGGAGGGCCGGAGATCGTCGTCACGGAGTAGAGTGTCCCGATCCCCGTGCCAAACGGCACTCCGATCAATTTCTCTGAACGAATCGGCCTTCTGACACCGGCTGCTTGGAGCAGAATCAATGGCAGCAGGATGAAATAGGTGAAAAACTTGAGCCAACCGGGATGGACCAGTGAGAGCGCGTAGCTGCCAATCATGACACCGAGGAACACGCCGAACAGCATGGGAACGACTCGCTTCCAGACGTGCGGCACACTCCGTCGATTGATCAGCAAGACGTAGCCATTGATCACCACCTCAACCAGCACCAGCGCCGGATTCAAGATACGATTGGTATAAAACAGTAGGGCGACCGGTACGGTCAGCGACGAAAACCCATATCCGAGGGCGCCATTCACCGTCGCGGCAAATAATGTAATGCAGACAAGTACAAGCTGATCCGTGCTCATGAGGCTCGTTTCCCAACTCCCGCCGCAAAATCTCTGAGCGTATAATTGTCGAGAATGTCAGCGATGGCGTTCCGCACGCCCAGCATCACGTGCTGAATCGGGCAGTTCGTTGCATTCGTATACGGGCAATCTTTGCATTTTTGGTAGGCTGTCTTGCTGACACAGCCGATTGGAGCGAGAGGGCCGTCGAGAATGCGGATGACTTGACCAAGGGTGATGTCTTTTGGCTGCTTAATTAGGGCATAGCCTCCCTTCATCCCTCGGCGGCTGGTGAGCAGACCGGCTCGTTTCAGCGCAAGGAGAATCTGCTCCAGGAACTCAATGGGAATATGCTGACGAGCAGCAATGTCGTGACGCTGCAAGGTGGCTGTTCCGTGAACCGCGGTGAGTTCGAGGAGCGCCCGGAGTCCATATTCGCTCTTCTTGGAGAGTTTCATGTTGGTAGAGGCACAATGATAAGTTAGTTAGTCAACTAAGAAAACAATAGTCCAGTCAGCCAGTTCCCGTCAAGAGAACACGCACTTTAGCCTTCCCCTGTTCGCCGCCATCCCCTAGGTCATCCCAGTCCAATCATGACCCAAAAGCAAGATCTGCAAACTATTGATCGCAGAGGGAATGTAGCTTGACAGTGGAAAAGCATTCTTGCTAGCTTGACGCCGCACTTGTCGAACAGATCCAATTTCCCTTTGGTCTCTCCCAAGCGAACTGGGCCCCTCCGTGAATTTTCAGGGACTCATACTCACCTTGCACCGTTTCTGGGCCGATCAGGGCTGTGTCATCCATCAGCCATATGATCTGGAAATGGGGGCGGGGACGTTTCATCCCGCCACGTTTCTCCGATCGTTGGGCCCTGAACCGTGGCGCGCCGCCTATCCACAGCCCTGTCGTCGTCCGACCGACGGGCGCTATGGCGAAAATCCCAACCGCATGCAGCACTACTACCAGTACCAGGTGGTGCTGAAGCCATCACCCGACAACATTCAAGCGCTGTATTTGGAAAGCCTCGCACGCCTGGGGATCAACCCCAAACAGCACGACATTCGGTTCATTCAAGACGACTGGGAATCGCCGACGCTCGGGGCCTGGGGACTGGGGTGGGAAGTCCGGCTCGACGGAATGGAGATTACGCAGTTCACGTATTTTCAGGAGATCGGCGGGATCGAGTTGAGCCCGATCACGGGCGAAATCACCTATGGCACGGAACGGATTGCGATGTATCTCCAACAGGTGGACAACGTGTTTGATCTTGCCTGGACCGATCGGATCAAGTACGGCGACATTCATCATGAAACGGAGGTACAGGGGTCCCGTTATAACTTCGAGGAAGGCGATGTGCAGATGCTGATGCAGACCTTTGAATCGTATGAGGCGGAGTGCAAGAGACTGTTGGCACAGGCCGATAAACGCCTGACACTGCCGGCCTATGACTATTGCATCAAGTCCTCCCATGTCTTCAATCTGCTCGATGCCCGCGGCGCGATCAGCGTGGCAGAACGGACCGGTTATATCGCCCGGGTGCGAGCCCTGGCCCGACGATGCGCGGAGCGCTATATCGAGGAGCGCGCGGCTATGGGACACCCCCTCATCGAACGCGAACGTTCCCAGGCAGGCGCTCGACTTGAAGCCGGCTCAGGCCGCACCGCGTCTCGTTCATGAAAAAGCCAACAGCTACACCATCCCGGTCGAAGGGTCCCAAGACGGGCGGCGCCGAGCTCCTTCTTGAAATCGGCGTTGAAGAGTTGCCTTACCAGTTCATCGCTCCCGCCCTCGCAGCATTGAGGGACCATGCCGTGTCGCTCTTTGAGGAGGCCAGGCTGTCAGCTGGTTCGATCAGGACCTATGGAACACCTCGTCGGCTGGTGTTGATTATCGAAGGCCTGGCGACCCATCAAACCGCCGTCACGAAAGAAGCGATGGGGCCGTCGAAATCTGTTGCGTTCGATGCCGTCGGCAAGCCGACCAAGGCCGCAATCGGATTTGCTGCCGGTCAGGGTGTGCCGGTCGAGAGCCTGCAAGTTCGCCAAACGCCCAAGGGCGAATACCTCTGTGCGGCGAAGCAGGATGCCGGTCGCCCCACCAGGTCGGTGCTGTTGGATCTCCTGCCAGGGCTTATCGGGAAGCTATCCTTTCCCAAAGCGATGAAGTGGAACGAAACCGGTGTTCGCTTTGCGAGGCCGGTGCGCTGGCTGACCGTGCTGTTCGGCGGCAAGCCCTTGCCGATCGACGCAGCGGGGATCAAGGGGGGTAGTCGCACCTTCGGCCATCGCGTGATGGGCCGAGGAAAACCGTTTACCGTCCGCGACTATCAGAGTTACCGGCGCGGGCTCGAACGCCAGGGTGTCCTGGTTGAGCCGGACAGCCGGCGGGCGGTAATTGAAGAACAATTGGAACGGCTCTGCGCGAAGGCCAGAGTCCGCTTGAATGCCGATGAGTCGTTGCTGCAGCAGGCGGTCTTCACGACGGAATGGCCGCATGTCGTAATGGGGAATTTCAAGGTGGAGTACCTGGCTGTGCCGCCCGAAATTCTGATGACCTCAATGAAGGAGCACCAGGGGTTCTTCTCGGTTCGCAACAGAACCACCGGCCAGCTCGCGCCCCATTTTCTCACGGTGGCAAACAATCAACCGAGAGATGTGTCGATGATTCGTGCGGGCAACGAGCGTGTCCTGGCGGCCAGGCTCGCCGATGCCAAGTTCTTCTTCGACGAGGACCGCAAGATTAGGCTCGAGGAACGGGTGAAGAAACTGAGCGGCGTCACGTTCCATCAGAAACTCGGCACGATGGCGCAGAAGCAGGAACGGATCAGGAAAGTGGCGCGCTTCATTGCCGCGCAGCTCCGGCAGCCTGCCGACGTGATCCGCGCCAGCGAGCGGGCAGCCTCCCTCTGCAAAGCCGATTTGCTGACCGGGATCGTGGGGGAATTTCCTGAATTGCAGGGGATCATGGGCGGGGAATATGCCAGGCACGACGGGGAGCCGGAGGCTGTCGCCCTGGCGATCCGCGAGCAATATCTGCCGCGTGCTCTCGAAGGAGATTTGCCCAGGACGATGGTCGGCCAAATACTGACGATGGCCGATCGGTTCGATTCTATCGCGGCGTTTTTCCATGTCGGAATGATGCCTTCCGGGTCGGAAGACCCGTTCGCCCTGCGCCGCCATGCGACGGCGATCGTCCGGATTGTTCTGGAAGGCAACCTCCGCATCGATCTGAGCCCGGTGATCGAATACGCGCGTACAGCGGTCCGGGAGGAAGGGTTTAGAGCGGATCAGGATGCGGAGAAACAAGGGAAGCGGCGGTTTACGGACTTTCTCTTCGAGCGGGTCCGGCACTATGGCCGGACCGTGCATGGCCTGCGAGATGACGTGATGGAGGCGGTGCTGCGAATCGATGCGACGTCGGCCATCGATCTCGTCGATCTCCTCTCCAGGATGAAGGCCTTGCAGGCGGTGACGGTCAGATCGGAATTTGACCCGCTGATCGTCGGGTTCAAGCGGGCCTCCCGCATCGTCGGCAAGGAACAATGGGACAGAAAGCCGGTCGATACCGCGCTGTTTACCGACGCCGCCGAGACGGAGCTGCACCGGCAGGTCGGATCCTGCCGCAAAGAGTTTGATCAGCAGATGGCGAAGGGGCGGTACGATCATGCGCTGGATGCGCTGGTTCGGCTCAAGCCAGCCATCGACGATTTTTTTTCAGGGGTGATGGTGAATGCTGAAGACGCGACGTTGAGGAACAATCGCCTGTCGCTCCTCAAGGATGTCGAGGAATTCTTCCTGTCATTCGCTGACTTTTCTCGGATTGTGGTACAAGGGAGCTGAGCGGAGCCTGGAATCCTATGGTGAGGATGACAGAGCCTCGCGGTTCACCGGGGCTCCACTGAGAGTGGAGTGGAAGGAGAGGGCAGGCGTGGCGAAGAAATATGTCTACTATTTCGGCGACGGGAAGGCCGAGGGCACGGCGAACATGAAGGAACTGCTCGGCGGCAAGGGCGCGGGGCTGGCGGAGATGACCAACCTGGGTATCTCGGTGCCGCCGGGTTTTACCATCTCTACCGAGGCCTGTGTGGAGTACTACAAGTTGGGCAGGAAGTTTCCGTCCGGCATGTGGGATGCCGCGTTGCAGGCGCTCAAGCGAGTCGAGAGGTCGATGGATGCGGGATTCGGCAATCCGGGAAAGCCGCTGCTGGTATCGGTGCGGTCCGGCGCGCGTGCCTCAATGCCTGGGATGATGGACACCGTGCTGAATGTCGGGCTGACGACCAAGACAGTCGAAGGCCTGGCGGCGAAAACGCGGAACGACCGGTTCGCGCAGGACAGCTATCGACGGTTTGTGTCGATGTTCGGCAGCATTGTCATGGGCGTTCAGCGCGAACACTTTGAAGCCATCCTCAAGCACAAGAAAACCGAAGTCGGCGTCGCCCACGAAACGCATCTCGACGCCCGACATCTCCGGGAACTGGTGGCGAGCTTTAAGGCCCTGATCAAGGAAGAAACGAAGAAGGATTTTCCAGATGAGCCGCTCGATCAGTTGCGCATGGCGATCAACGCCGTGTTCTCGTCTTGGTTCGGGGCCAGGGCCATCACCTATCGGCGGCTTTATCGCATACCGGATACCTGGGGTACGGCCGTCAACGTGGTGGCGATGGTATTCGGCAACATGGGAGAAACGAGCGGCACCGGTGTGGCCTTCACACGCAGCCCGAGTTCGGGGGACAAGGCGTTTTTCGGCGAATGTCTGATGAATGCTCAGGGGGAGGAAGTCGTGGCGGGCATCCGGACCCCGCTGCCGGTCAGCGCCTTGGCAAAGAACGTTCCGGAGGCCTACAAGCATCTTGAACAGACCTATAAGAAGCTTGAAAAGCACTATCGCGACATGCTCGACCTGGAATTCACCATTCAGGAAGGCAAGCTCTACATGCTGCAGACCCGTGTCGGCAAGCGGACAGGAATTGCAGCCGTCAAGATCGCCGTCGATATGGTGAACGAAGGGCTGATTTCAAGAGAGGAAGCGGTGCAGCGGATCGGACCGGATCAGCTGGCGCAGTATCTCTATCCGATCTTCGATTCGAAGGGAGAATCACGGGCCAACACCCTCGGCAAGGGATTGCCGGCCGGCCCCGGAGCGGCTGCCGGGAAGATTGCGCTGACGCCCGATCGCGCAGTGGACATGAAGGTGGCCGGAAATCGGGTGATTCTGGTCCGCCAGGAAACCAGCCCGGACGACATTCACGGCATGAACGCCGCCGAGGGATTCCTGACGGCGCGCGGGGGGATGACTTCGCACGCGGCGGTCGTTGCCCGTCAGATGGGAAAGGTCTGTGTCGCAGGTTGCGAGGCGGTGGAGGTGATGGATAGCCAGAGCGTCAGGATTGGCGCCAAGACCTTCAGGGAAGGCGACTACATTTCGGTCAATGGATCAACCGGAAACGTGTACGAGGGCGATATTCCGGTCGTCGAATCGGAGATTATTCAGGTCATTCAGGGCACGATAGCGCCGAAAAAGTCCGACAAGTACCAGCGGTTCGCCACGATTTTGTCCTGGGCCGACACCTTCCGCCGGCTGCGCGTTCGCGCCAACGCGGACGTACCGGAGCAGGGCAAGATCGCCAGGGGATTCGGTGCCGAAGGCATCGGCCTCTGCCGGACCGAGCACATGTTTTTTGCGGAAGATCGCATTCCGATCATGCAGAAGATGATCCTGGCCCGTACGAAAGATGAGCGCGAGAAATATCTCGACCAGCTCCTGCCGCTGCAGAAACAGGATTTCATCGGACTCTATCGGGAAATGCAGGGTTATCCGGTCACCATTCGCCTGCTCGATCCGCCGCTGCACGAATTTCTTCCGAAACGCGAAGAATTAATGGTCGAGATCGCGCAGCTCGAGTTGACGGGCACGGACGGGGCCAAGTTGGAAGAGAAACGACGGCTCCTCGCGCGTGTCGAAGAATTGCACGAATTCAATCCCATGCTCGGCCTTCGCGGCTGCCGCCTGGGCATCACAATGCCGGAGATCACCCGCATGCAGGCCCGTGCGATCATGGAAGCCGCCTGCGAGCTCGGCAAGGAAGGTAAGAAGATCGCCCCGGAGATCATGATTCCGCTGGTCGGCCTGGTCTCGGAGATGAAGTCACAGAAGGACCTGATCCGTGAAGTCGCGCAGGAAACGATGAAGCGATACAATGTGAAACTTTCCTACCTCATCGGGACCATGATCGAACTGCCGCGTGCCGCCGTGACGGCTGATCAGATCGCCGAAGAAGCCGAATTTTTCTCGTTCGGCACGAACGACCTGACGCAGACGACGTTCGGATTCTCCCGCGACGACGCGGCCAAATTCATTGATCATTACCGGACCACGAACATCATGGAGTCGGATCCCTTCGCGGTGCTCGATCGGGAAGGCGTCGGGTTACTGATGCGGCAGGCCATTGCCGGGGGCCGCAAGACCAGGCCCGGCATCAAGCTGGGCATTTGCGGGGAACACGGGGGTGATCCCAGCTCCGTAGAATTCTGTCACCAACTCGGCCTTGACTACGTCAGCTGTTCGCCCTATCGGGTGGCCATCGCAAGGTTGGCGGCCGCCCATGCCGCGCTGGCCGAGGCCAACGCAAAGCAGCCCAAACCTTCACGCGCCCCACGAGCGCAGTCGAGGAAATCGGCCCGCACTGGTCGCAGCCGGCCCCGCGTCGCTCACAGGAAGCGGTGACCGTCCGCGAGCGGGATGATCGGTGCATGACCTTGGCCCTTCGCCTGGCGGAGAAGGGACGGGGTACCGCTAGCCCGAATCCGATGGTCGGCGCCGTGGTCGTGAAGAACGGTCAGATCGTCGGACAGGGCTTTCATCTCCGCCCGGGCCAGCCCCACGCGGAAATTCTCGCGCTCCGTCAAGCAGGGATCCGTGCCCGTGGCGCCACGCTGTATGTCACGCTCGAGCCTTGCTGTCATCTCTTGAAACGAACCCCGCCTTGTGTGCCCGAAGTGCTCCGCTCCGGCGTCAACCGCGTCGTCATTGCGATGCGTGATCCCAATCCATCGGTAAGTGGAAAAGGGGCTGCGGTGCTTCAACGGGCCGGACTGTCGGTGACCCTGGGTATTGCGCGGGACAAGGCGAAGGAGTTGAATCAGGCCTACGGCCATTGGGTGAGAACGAAACGTCCCTATGTCACGCTCAAGGCGGGGATGACACTCGATGGGAAGATCGCAACGGCCTCCGGAGAGTCGCAGTGGATTAGCGGAGATCGGTCTCGACGGGAGGTGCATCAACTTCGTAGCCGGGTGGACGCCGTCCTGATCGGGGTGGGAACGGTTCTGTGCGACGACCCTTCGTTGACGGCTAGAACCGGCGCACAGCTTAAGAAAATGGCGCGGCGTCAACCCCTGCGGATCGTGGTGGACAGCCGACTGCGGATTCCGATCAAGGCCCGGATCCTGTCGCAGCAGAACCGGGCCAGGACGATCGTGGCTACGACCGGCTCGGCTCCCGCTTCCCGACAATCGGCGCTGAAGAGACGCGGAGTCGAGACGATCACGTGTCCGACGGTGCATGGCCGTGTCTCGCTATCCGCTTTGCTCAACGAACTCGGTCGACGCGGCATCACCTCTCTTCTCTTGGAGGGCGGCAGTGAGCTGAATGCAGCCATGTTGGGGGCCAGGCTGGTGCAGCACGTCCGCCTGTACGTGGCGCCGACGTTGCTGGGCGGGTATGATGCGAAGGGCGTCATCGGTGGGAAGAGCCCTGCGCGTCTGGCCCAGGCCATGACGCTCCGTCGGAGACGGATCCGCTCGCTCGGCGGGGACATTGTGGTGGAAGGGGATGTGTGAACGAGCTGTTTACTTCTATCCTCGCGGGTACGCTCCTCGTTGCCGGTGTCGATCCGGGCCGTGCGGAACCGCCGGCGCCAGCTCCCGATTTGTCCGCTCCTCTCTTGTGGCAGTATCTCGACACCGGCGACGGAGATGAAGCCGATCGCCTGCTGCAGACTCTGCTTTCCCGTCCGGATGTCTCCATCGACTCGGTCACCCAGATCCTAGAGGCCGACCGGTCCTATGAGCGCCAGGCGATCGGAGTACTTCCCGATGAGCGAATCACTATTCGGGGTCGTACCTATTCGTTGTCCATTTCTATTCCGCTGAGCTACCGGCCCACGAAGGGATATGGGCTGGTGGTATGCCTGCATGGAGCCGGCTTCACCGGAGATGAGTATCTCGAACGGTGGCAGACTCGGCTAGGCGAGGACTATCTGCTGGCCTGCCCGACCTTTCCAGCCGGCGCCTGGTTCACCAGACGCGCAGAAGAGCTCGTGCTGGCGACGATTCAGCATGTCCGGAGCCGCTACCATGTCGATCCGGATCGGATCTTTCTGACCGGCATGTCGAACGGGGGGATCGGCACCTGGCTGATCGGGATGCACCAGGCGCCGCTCTTTGCCGGTATCGCTCCGATGGCGAGCGGCTTGGATGATGTGTTGATACCCTTTCTGGAAAATCTCCGCAACACGCCGGTCTATATGATTCATGGCGTAACAGATCAGGTGATGCCGGTTGAACTGAGCAGGACGATTTCGCGCAAGCTGACGATGCTTGGCTACCCGCATGTGTATCGAGAGCATGAGCGGGAACATCCGATGGCCGGGGGCCATTATTTTCCGCGCGAAGAGCTGCCTGCGCTCGTCACGTGGTTCAATCACCAGCGTCGTGACGCCGTACCGGCCAGGCTCACGGTGGTACGCGAGGCGAGCCATTTTCAGGCCTTCGGCTGGCTGCGCATCGACTCAACCGATCCCATCGCGGCATTTTCAGATGATCTCGTCGACAAGCGAGACGACCGGATCAAGCGCCGGGAATATGCCAGGCTGGACGCGGTGATCGTGGGCGCGAATCGCATCGAGGTGAGAGCCGAACGCGTCCAACGGTACAGCCTGTTCCTGAATGACCGGCTCATCGATACATCGAAGCCGCTGACGGTGCTGACAAACGGGCAGGTCTCGTTCGAGGAGCCCGTGACGCCGTCGGTTGAGACACTCCTGCGACAGGCGCGTCTCCGACGGGACGTGCGCCAACTCTTTCCCGTCCATCTGACGATCCTTGTGCAGAATCGTGTTCCATGAAAGCGGGCCGGCGGCTCTCATGGATCACGACTGGAGGGGTATTGGCCGTCGTGATCGGGCTGGGCACGGTTCTTCAGACCGGTCCGGGGCGATCCGCAACGTGCGCGTTATCTCCTCACCATGGCGGTGACGCGTTCCCTGTTGCACGGGTTGATCCGGACTGGGTCTGTCGCCTGCAAGCCGTTATTGACAACCACACCACTGCCAGCAAGGTCGGACCGATGAGGGCTGCATTATCCCAGGCGATGTATCAGTACTTGCTGGATCGTCCGCCGCTGGCGGCTGCCTTGATTAACCGTCTCGACCTCGGCCTGTATAAGTCGGAGGCCAGAGGGCAGGGCCGATTCTGGGGGGATGACGGCGAGAGGACGAGGGGGATGGTGCATCTCGTCTATCAGGACCGCACGTCTCGAATTTACTATCTCGAAGGGGCGCACAACAGCCGATTGCTTCCGAACATTACCGGCAAGGCCGTCGTGTTTCTGAAAATGGATCCGGTGAGGGATGCAACCGGGATGGAGGCGATGGACAGCACCCTGGTCTCGTATACCAAGCTGGACAACCGCATTCTCTCAGGGCTGGTGTCCCTCCTGCGCCCGCTTGTCGGGGGAATCGTGACGCGCAAATTGCAGAAGGGAGTGGAGACCGTCAACCGACTGGGTCAGCTCATGCGACAACATCCCGACCGCGTGCTGTTTGAAGCGATGGATCCTCCCCCTCTTCCCAGCGATGATGTGGCTGTGTTGAAAGAGGCGCTTGGGAGCGTGCGGAGCTCGGGCAGCGCCGGCCAACGAAAAATACCAACGCCATGACCACTGCGCGCAGTTTTCTCCTGATCTGCACGGTCGGTATCTTCTGCTTCATCAGCTACAACATGGTGCGGATGCCCGTTCTTTCGTTATTTGCCGAGTCACTTGGCGCGGGTCCGGAGCAGATCGGGTTGATTGTGTCTGTATCCACGCTGACGGGCGTGTTTCTCAAGCTGCCCTCCGGGGCGCTGTCCGATATTTACGGGAGGCGGTTTCTGCTTCGGATCGGCGTCGTGGCGTTCGGTCTCCCGCCGTTTCTCTATCCCTTCATCACGAATGTGGAGGCTCTGATCCTGCTACGCTTCCTTCATGGTCTGGCAACCGCCATCTTTGCTCCCAGCGCGCTTGCCACCGTAGCGGAACTCTATCGGGAACGGCGCGGAGCCGCACTCGGCACCTACACCGCCTGTACTCAATCCGGTTCGTTGCTGGGGCCCTTTATCGGAGGCTCTCTCATCTATGTGTCAGGTTTCCCTGCGGCATTCGTCACGGCCGGCATCGTCGGCTGCGTCGCGATGGTGTTGTTCTATAGTCTCCACCTTGACGTGGCAACGCCGCCAGCACAGGAAAAGGGATTGGCTGCCCTCCTGTCAGAAATGTGGAAGGGTTTCAGCATCGTCGCGAAGAACAGGAAGGTGCTGATTACCAGTCTGACCGACGCTGCCAAGATGATTGCGAATGGTGCGTTGATGGCCTTCTTGCCTCTCTACGGGGTTTCGGTCGGATTAAACCCCGGCGAAGTCGGTCTTCTCTTCACGGTGCAGGCCGGCACGTCGTTTTTCTCAAAGCCGATTATGGGGCGGATCTCCGATCGTATCGGGCGGCAGCCGCTCATCATTGCCGGTTTGCTGATTTGCGCTGGGACGTTTATCTGCATGCCGCAAGCATCGATGTTCACGGTCCTGCTGATTCTGTCCGCCGGCTTCGGTTTCGGCGAAGCGGTAGTTTCCTCCTCCTCCTCGGCCCTTGTGGCAGACAGTTCCGAGTATAGGACGCTGGGGGCGGGCATGGGGATGCAGGGAACGATCATGGACATCGGTCATGCCAGCGGGCCGCTATTGGCTGGCATCTTGATCGAGCGGATGAGCTACGCCAGCGCCTTCTCCATCATCGCCGCAGTTCAGGTTCTGGCGGCAGGAATCTTTTGGATCACCATGAGACGAATCTAGGGTTGGTCCTATATAATGGGTCGCATGTTTACCGGTATTATTGAAGAAATCGGCGCGGTCACATCGCTGGACAAGACTCTTGCCGGAATGAGGATGACGATTCTTGCTTCGAGAGTGTTGGGCGATCTCAAAGTCGGCGAGAGTGTCAGCGTCAACGGAGTGTGCCTCACTGTGGTATCGAAGAGCGAACACGGATTTTCCGTGGAGATCTCGCCCGAGACGCTCTCGGTGACGACCTTTAGTATTGCAGCAGTGGGGATGCCAGTGAATCTTGAACGGGCGATGAGACTCAACGAGCGGCTCGGCGGCCATCTCGTGGCCGGTCATGTGGACGGCGTCGGCACCATCCGCAGCCGTTGCCAGGAAGGTAATGCGATCCGCTTCACGATCGAGGCCCCGCCGGACGTTCTGCGGTACTGCGTCGCGAAAGGCTCCGTAACCGTCGACGGTACCAGCCTGACCGTGAACGATGTGTCCGATCGCGATTTTTCCATCGCCATCATTCCACACACGGCGAAGGCTACAACGCTGGGTCTCAAGCAAGTCAACGATGCCGTGAACCTCGAATCGGACCTCATTGGCAAGTATGTGGAGCGGTTGCTTCAAGAGCGTAGCCAGGTCTCCAGACCTGTGCCCACGATCGATCAGGACTATCTGCAGAAGCGGGGTCTGATTTAGCCTGCTTCTAATACTCCGCGTTGCGTCTTGGAACTGGTTCTGGTTTCAAACCACCGGAGAGAGGACACCACGAACAGGCACGGAGCCGGGCTCCTTGTGACGGGAGCCCGGCTGGTGGGGGCGAGATCAGTTGCCAAGTACTGGGAGGGGCGGATACAACTCGCGAATGCCACCACCGCCATTAAATTGGCCGCCGTAGACGGTTGAATACATTCCCGTCAGGCTATTGGTGTCTCCGCCAAGGATGGATGAGAATGGGCCGAAGAGCTTATTGTTCGTGCCGAACACAAGCCCACCTGATGAATTAAATTCGTTGTTATTACCTCCGACCAGATTGTGTGACCCCGAACGATTCACTCCCACGTTACCACTCGGCCTTTCGTTGTATCCGATGATCAGGTTGCCGAGGTGGGTGGTCGTGTCGACGGTCGCGCCAAAACCACTTTGGATATGGACGTTCACTCCTCTGAAGACGAGGTGCGGGCCACTCACACCATTCTTGTCACCGGTCTCGATGAAAACATACTTTTCCAGACCAGGCACGCCTCCGCCACTGCCTGCTGGTTGACTTTGCAGCTCAGTGATTTGCGCCTGCATCGTCTGGATTTGGGTTTGAGCGGCCTGCAGGCTCGCTAGCAGGGTGGTGTCAGCGCTGAGAAGCGCGGCGACGGTACTCTCCAGCGAGGCGACTTTTGCCTGGAGCGTTTCGACGGAGGTGTTGGTCGTGCTGGTACCGACGTGATGATGCTGTTTCACCCGTTCCCGAAGATCGGCGATTCGTTCCTTCATTTCCTGTATGCGCTGCTGATTGATCAAGCGGTGCTGGGCTGCGTTCTGCTGCCCTTTCGTGTCGGTCGCCCAGGTCGGATTCGGCCCTGTGACGAACGCCAACGCCATGCAGCTCGCCAGCACGGCACGCAGGCAGTAACCCGCGAAACCTCTCCCCATTTGCGTGAAGCTTGATGCATCACGTGAGAAGTTCTTGTCCATACCAGTACCCCTCCCTTTCTTCTTCTTCTTCCTATTTGTGTTACTCCGCTCAATGCGCCTGGGTTGCCCCCGCTAGGGTCGCCATGAGGACGGGATGCGACGGTTCTTGCGGACGCTAAGCGCAAAGGCTATGCCGGTTCGGTTCTACAAGGGGTTACGGTGGCCCAGTTCCTGCTATATGTCGACTATCCGGAGAAAAAGAGACACAAAATGCCTTCTTTCTTGACGAAAAACGGACCAAAACGGCAGGTGGTTAACGAAGACGGAGGGTATTTCCCTAACTGCCGGTCAGGCGCGGTGGCGGCTACGGTTGGTTTCTGGCCGATGAGCGGTAGGCGAGATAGAGCGCAATTCCCGTGAACACAGAAAGGACGAAGCCAATCACAAGCTGCGTGCCGAAACCGACGGGTCCGACATAGATCTTGTAGAGTTGCAACAGCCCCAGCGGCACCACTACTGCCAGCGCAAGGGCGATCATATGCCGTCTTAAATAAATCGGCTCGCCTGGCTTTCGTCCGCTCCTCAGGTCGCTACTCCTCAATGGTCGAAATATCGCCCGGGTCCTGCCCGAGTTCCTTGGCTTTCAGGACGCGGCGCATGATCTTTCCCGACCGCGTCTTAGGCAGTGAGGAGACGATATCGATCTCGGACGGCACACCGATCTTGCCCAACTCTTTGAGTACCTGATCCTTAATAGACTTGATCAGCGCGGGGCTTTCCGTCTCTCCCTGTTTCAAAATGACGAAGGCTTTGATGGATTCACCAACGGTCTTGTGCGGCTTGCCGATGACGGCGGCTTCCGCAACGGCGGGATGACTGACCAAGGCGCTCTCTACTTCGGCGGTGCCGAGCCGGTTACCGGCGACTTTGATGACGTCGTCCGCCCGTCCCATGAACCACATGTAGCCGTCGGTATCTTTGTGACAAATATCGCCGGCTGCATAGCAATTGGGGATAGTGTTCCAATAGCTCTTGTACCGCTCCGGGTCCTTATAGATGGTGCGCATCATGGAGGGCCACGGCTTCCTGATGACGGCAAAGCCGCCGGCGTTGGCCGGTAAGCTGTTGCCGTCGCGGTCGACCACATCGGCCTCGATGCCCAGAAACGATCGCGTGGCCGAGCCGGGTTTGAGCGGCACGGTGGGCAAGGGCGTGATGAGAATGGACCCCGTTTCCGTCTGCCACCAGGTGTCCATGATGGGTTTATCTCCGCCCGTCACGCGATGGAACCATTCCCAGGCTTCCGGATTGATTGGTTCACCGACGCTGCCGAGGATGCGGAGCGTGGAAAGATCGAACTTGTGGGGCCAGTCTTCGCCGTAGCGCATAAGCAGCCGGATCGCAGTGGGCGTGGTATAGAAAATCGATACGCCGTAGCGTTCGATCAGGTCCCACCAACGGCCCGGATTCGGGTAGTCGGGCTTGCCTTCGGCCGTCAGGATGGTCGCGCCGTTGAGCAGCGGACCATAGACGATGTAACTGTGGCCCGTGACCCAACCCGGATCGGCGACGCAGAAATACACGTCGTCGTCCTTCAGATCGAACACGTACTTCGCAGTCGTATAGGTTCCGACCATGTAGCCTCCGTGGACATGGACGATGCCCTTTGGTTTGCCGGTGGTGCCGGAGGTGTAGAGAATATACAGCGGAGTCTCGGCATCCAGCCGCTCCGCTTCGCAGATCGACCGCTCACCTTTCAGGCACTCATTCCAGTCTATTTCTCTTGGCGCAGACAGAGCCGGGCCTGGAGTTTGTCGGCGCACCACGATCACGTGCTCGACGGTGGCGCAGGTCTTCAGGGCCTCATCCACGACCGGTTTCAGGTTAATGACTTTGCCACGATCGAAACCGACGTCGGCGGTGATGACCACCTTGGCCTCGGCGTCGTTAACACGGCTGGCCACGGCCGGCGCGCTAAATCCGGAGTAGACGACGCTATGGATGACGCCGATTCTGGCACAGGCCAACATGGCGACAACCTGCTCGGGAATCTTCGGGAGATAAATCGTGACACGATCGCCTTTTTCGAGGCCGAGCCTCTTGAGGGCGTTGGCGCAGCGATTGACCTGTCTGTACAGTTCTCCATAGGTAAAGACGCGCTCCTGATCGTTTTCACCCACCCAGATCAGCGCAACCTTGTTCTTGCGCCAGGTCTTCACGTGACGGTCCAGACAGTTATACGCAATGTTGCAGGTGGCGCCGACAAACCATTTCGCCCAGGGGTAATCCCACTGGAGCACCTTGCTCCAAGGTGAGAACCATTCAAGTTCCTTGGCGGCGTCACTCCAAAAAGCTTCGGGATCTGCGACGGATTTCTTATACTCGGTCTCGTAGTCCTTAATGTAAGCTGCCGCCTTGGTCTTGGCGGTCGGCTGGTACGTCCGGCTTTCCTTTAAGAGGGTTTCGATCGTTTCGTCCATAGCAGGTCCACCTCCCTATTCGACAGGGCTCGATGACAGGAGGCTAATTATGGAGAAAGGTGGTACTCCCTGCAACCATACAATTGTACGGGGCGTTGCGACGGTGGGAGTGTCCTGATAACGGCCGGGTGAGATCGACGGAATTGCAAGCGGGTTTCTTGACAGCCATGGTGGCCAAGGGTAGCCTCACTGAGTGCAACTTGACCATCCCCTCCTGACTCATTACCCGATGCGAGGTCTGATCAGGATCCTCGTCACTGCTGGTCTCTGCCTCAGTAGTTTGTTCGGCTTGCTGCCCTGCCACAATCTGCCGACTGCAGTGGCGCAGCTTGGGAAACCGGAAGGCTTCTACTACAAATCCTGGGCCATCATCATCGGGATTGAAAACTATCTCCTGGCGCCCGTCATTCCGGGGGCCATCCGTGACGCGAAGCAAGTGGCCCAGGCATTCCGGCAGTTGGGGTTTGACGAAGTGGTGGAGCTGTACGACAAGGATGCGAGTTCGCGCCGCTTGCATCAGGTCTTCAACGACATGTTGCCGAGAAAAGTGGGCAGGATGGACCGACTGGTGATCTTCTATACGGGCCATGCCGGAGTTGCACAAGACTCCGACGGGATGCTTCGGGGCTATCTTGTTCCACTGGACGCCCCGATGAATAACGTGGCCAAGGCGATGACGGTTGAGTATTTGAAGGAGTTCACGCGGCGGTCGGCTTCGAAGCACACGCTTCTGGTTCTCGATGCGCCGGTGTTCGGATGGGAGGCAACGGCGCCGCAGGCGCTGTCTCTAGAAGGCCGGCTTGCGCCGGAAACCGATGCGGAGCGACGCGCGGTTCAGGTGATCAGCGCTGGCGACAAAGGAGAAGCCTCGCTTCGATCGGACGGGCAGAGCCTTTTCGTGCAGGCGCTGCTGGCGGGGCTTGCGGGAGCGGCCGATCGAGACAAGAATGGCTGGCTGATGGCTTCCGAACTGGGCACCTATGTCTCGCAAGAGGTGGCTGCTTCGACCAAGGGTGCACAGCATCCGACGATCCTGCGAATCGATGGCGAAGGGGATACGGTATTGGTCGAAGGGCAAAAGGCCGCGTTTGTGCTTGGCGCTGGTCCGCAGACGCCTGCAGAACGGCAACAGGCGGCCAAGGCCCAGTATGAGCGTGCCTTTGCGCTGCTGCAGGAAGGCAGATCGGCGGGCGAAGCTCTCGATCGCCTCAATCGCGCGATTGAGTACGATCCGACCTTCGGCGAGGCCTACGTCCTGAAGAGCTATCTTCAACTCGAGCTGGTGCCGAATCTCGACGAGGCATTAGCCGCTGGTACGCTTGCCGCGCGGTACGCGCCCGACAACCCCGATTCCTTCTATACGCTGGGGCTTATTTACGAGAAGCGAGGCAGCTTTGTGGAGGCTGAAGCTGCGCTGCGACAGGCGCTGAAAGTGAAGGCGGACTATCCGGATGTCTACATGTCGCTGGGCTTGCTCTACGCCGATCATCTCAACAATCAGTCTAAGTCTGTCGAGGCCTTCCGCCGTTATCTCGAACTGGGAGGCACGCATGACCGGGCCAGAGCAGCAGTTGCAGAAGCGGACGGGGCAGTAGAACCGAGGCCCTAGTCTTTCTCGCCCCCTTTGAGAAAGCTGAGACCGATCTTGATTGCCCGCCGGGTGATCTCCGCCCAGCGCATGGGCGGGTAGGCGGCGAGTATGGCCGCGGCCTTGGGGTCCTGGATGTCGAGGTCTGCAATTCTGACTGTGCCGTCTTCAATTCGTATCTCGGGCATAGGTGGTCCTCACTGCATCTGTTCAAGAGGCGCGTTCTTCGGGTTGTTGGTAGGTGAGAGTGGTTTTATCATGGTCGACCGTCGTCGGTGCCTTGCGTTGACGGCTCTAGGGACGCATGTTAGCATTATTTGATTTGTTTTCTCGCCTCGCTCCTTGCGCTGGTGAGCACCTTTTTTGGTGAAGGAGGATCGCATGATGAGGTCACAAGCAATTGTTACACGACTGGCTGGTGGCGGTCTCGCCGTCCTTCTGTTGATGGGACTTGCGGCTTGTGGAGGTCCTCCGAAGTGGGTGGAGAAGGGGTCTGGGGCCTTCAACGAAAAGGACAGCAAGGCATTCTATGGCGTGGGGTCGGTGGTCGGTGTGCGTAATGAACCGCTCGCCTGGGATACGGCGGAGAATCGTGGGCGGGCCGAGATCGCCAAGTCGTTTGAAACTTACACCGGTTATCTGATGCGGGACTATGCGGCCTCGACGACGGCGGGAGATTTTACGCGCAATACCGAAGAGCAGAATGTCGAGCGAGCCATTAAAACCGTGACCACCGCGACGCTTAGTGGGGTCCGTCCCATCGATCGCTACAAGGACGACAAAACCAACACCTATTATGTCTTGACGAAGCTGAGTTTGGAGGACATGAAGAACAACCTGGAGCAGGCCAAGGAATTGAATGCCCAGGTCCGTGATTTTGTGCGGAAGAACGCGGATCGCCTGTTCGAGCGTCTGGAGAAAGAAGAGGAGAAGCGGGCGAACCACTAGGCGCATATCTGCGATGCGGCCAATGAGCCTGCCGTCGGCCCAGTGCGGAGGATGAGCGTGATTCAGAATACTCGGGGTGGTCTGAGAATAGCAGCATGTGCCGTGCTCTTGCTGTCAGGCTGCGGGCATGAGACGAAAGTGACCCGCGTCGATGCGGGACTCGTTACCGATTTGAGCGGTCGCTGGAACGACTCCGATTCGCGGATGGTGGCCGAGTCCATGGTGAAGGAAGCGTTGGAATATCCCTGGCTCGGTAATTTTCCCCAGGTAAACCGGCGCCAGCCGGTCGTTGTCGTCGGAACTGTGCTCAATAACAGCCACGAGCATATCAACGTGCAGACCTTTATCACGGATTTGGAACGCGAGCTGACCAATTCCCAGAAAGTCACCTTCGTGGCCGGAAAAGGCGAGCGTGACGAGATCAGGACCGAACGGAAGGAACAGGCGATGCACGCCCGTGAAGAGACGCAGAAAGCGCCGGGGAAAGAGACCGGGGCCGATTACATGATGAAGGGCTCCATCGCCACGATCCTTGACGAAGCCGATGGAACCAAGGCGATCTTTTACCAGGTCGATCTGCAGATGATCGACCTAGAGAGCAATGTCAAGGTCTGGTTCGGCCAGAAAAAAATCAAGAAAGTTGTAGAAAAGAAACGCACGAGCTTCTAAATACCCCGGACGCAGTTGAGCCAGGTCCTCTCACGCTTTACCCACGGTGGTTCGGTGCGGTGGAGCGTTGCTTCTCCGATCTGCTGTTCAGTGATCCTCGCCGGGCTGATCCTCCTTGCCGGGTGCGGTCCCTCGACCAATCGTTATCTCCTCATCGAACAGAGCCTTCTTGCCGGGGATCCTGCGCTGGCGGCAGCGATCGTCGAACAGAATGTAAAGGAATACGGAACAAAGAGCCGGGTGCTGTACGGAATGGACCGCGGCATGACGCTCCAGCTGGCCGGTGACTATCAGCAGAGCAATTCCGTGTTGGAGCAGGCCGAAGAAGAGGTTGAGAGACTCTACACCAGAATCATCCGTTCGGAAACCGCCGCCTTCCTGACCAACGACAATGCGCTGCCCTATGAGGGAGATGCCTACGAGCACGTCATGATCAATGTCGTGAAAGCGTTGAACTACGCGGTACAAGGGCAAATCCAGGAGGCGCTCGTGGAGGCACGACGCATCGACCATCGCCTGAACCTGCTCAGTGACAAGGTCAGAGAGGGAAGCGGGTATCGCAACGACGGATTTGCCCGGTATCTGAGCGGGATGTTGTACGAAGCGGACGGTGACCTTAACAACGCGTTCATCGCCTATCGCAATGCGTTTGACGCGTATGAGGAGATGCGTGGTTGGTCGCGGACGCCCGCTCCTCCGTCGCTGCGTGCCGATCTGCTCCGCACCACCGATGCGCTCCATCTGACTGCGGAATTCCAGCGGTATCGGCAGGCATTCCCCGATGTCGCCTGGGAGCCCGTGACGACCCAGGAGCAGCTCGCCCAAGTCGTCCTGATCAGCTATAATGGGCGCGCTCCACGAAAAGAGGACATTTATCTTGACCTTCCGATCAGTCTGGACGCCCTGCAGCTGGTGCTGCTCAATCGCGGGTTGTCCCAATCCCGCCAGCGGTGGAACCGCGGAACAGACACGGTACTGTATGGTTTAAGCGGGCAGGTCGTGCGGGTCGCACTCCCACGGCTGGTGCCGCAGAAAACGCAGGTTCCTTCCGAAAGCATGACGCTTACGGATCTTTCAGGCCGTCCGGTTGCAGTTCGATCAGAGCCGGCGCTCAACGTCACGGCTCTGGCGGAGAAAAGCCTTGCGGACCGTATGCCGCTCATTACGGCAAAGGCGCTCGCCCGTGCCGCGACGAAATTTGCCCTTGCCGAAGGAGCGACCAGGGGCGCGCAGCAGGCCGCCGGGAAAGATGCCGCTCCGTGGGTCGGGTTGCTCGTGGGGCTGTTGACGAAGGGGCTGGCCGTGGCCTCGGAGGAAGCGGACAAACGGAGCTGGCAGACACTCCCGGACGAAATTCATGTGGCACGAGCGTGGGTGGCTCCCGGTCAATATCAAGTCTCTATTCAGCCGTCCGGGCATGGGAACGAGGCTCAACTTCTGACTCTGGCCCCCGGGCAGACGACCTTTCTCATTCAACGGGTCATGCAATGACCTCGGATCACCGGTTGGCTTGCTTGCGAGTTGCCGTCGTGCTGAGCTGCCTGTGGTCGATCGGCGCGTCGTCGGCCGGTTGTGCCTGGTTCGGAGGAAAGGCTAAGCCAGGATGGGTCGACGGAGCGAGTTCGGACTACCCTCCGGCGCAATACCTGACCGGAGTCGGGCAGGCCGAATCTCGAAGCGCTGCGACCGACCAGGCCTATGCGGCGGTCGCTCGGATTTTTCGAGCAGAGGTGGCGGCGCAGGCCAAGGATTGGGAGTCCTATCTGGTGGTCGAGCAACGCGGCGCTTTGAACACGGAACGCAGACTGACGCTGGATACCGTGACGAAGGTGACCACCGACAAGGCGCTCGAAAATGTCGGTATTGCGGACACCTGGTATGACTCGAAGAAGGACCTGCATTATGCGTTGGCGGTCATGAACCGCTCTCAGGCGGAAACCGCCTTGATGGAGCGGATGGCGATGTTGGACCAGGCCGTCGAATCGGACGTGGTCGAGTCGCGGCAGACGACCGATAAGCTCGCGAAGGTACGAAGCCTCCGACGGGCCGGCAGGAATCTGGTCTTGCGCGAGGCGTACAATGCCGACTTGCGCGTCGTTCGACCAACCGGACAGGGAGTAGCCGCAGCCTATCGCGTGGGCGAGTTGTCTGCCGAGTTGGAACGGTTTCTTGCGACGAATCTGGTGATGGCGGTGCGGGTGACCGGTGATCATGTGGAGCCTGTCCAGCGCGCGCTCACGGAGGGTCTCATCCGAGAGGGGCTCCATGTTGTGGCTGAAACAGCGAATGAAGGGGGGAGGGCGCCGGAGTTGCTGCTTCGAGGCACAGTGCGGCTTTTCCCGGTCGAGGTCGCGGACCCGCAGTTCAAGTATGTACGGTGGTGCAGCGATTTCGACGTCGTGGACACGGCCGCGGGGCGCGTCGTCGGCGCGGTCGCCCGAGGCGGGAAAGAAGGGCATCTGACAGAGCGTGAGGCGACAGCCAAGACGTTGCGCGTCATTCAGCAGGAATTTTCCACGGATGTGGCCAAGGCGATTGCCGCGCACATCTTTAGGGAAGCCACGTTGCCGACGCCGGCGGCAATGCCGGCCGGCTGCCCGCGCAATGAATCATCGATCCAGCCGGTGCAGTAAACCATCCATCTATCTCTTTATGAGGAGGAGTGAAGACTGTGAAGACATCAGCGGGACGATCCATAGGCCGAGCCCCGAGGAGTCGGGGACGAGGGTTGACGAAACAGTCTGTGCAGAAGGTCTCGAGCCGTCTTGCCAAGCGACGGTTAAATGATCGCCTGAAAAACGATACGGCGTCCTTCAATCGCGGGAACCTTGCCGATACCTTGCGAAAAGAAGGATATGAAGAGGTGCCACTCGATGAGCTGCAAGACCGTCTCTCTAAACTTCCGGGCCCGCTGGCTGAAATCATTCTGAAGGGGAGGATTTAAGCGGATGCCGTACTACTGTTTCGATTCCACCGCTCTCGTCAAACGGTACAGCATGGAACGAGGCACGCGGATTGTGAACAAGTTGATGGTGAAGCGCGGGAAGGTCGCCATCCTACCGACCTGGTCGGTGACGGACTTCTATGCCATCCTGTCGACGCGCGCCCAGGAGGGACAGATTACGCGGGACGACTGCTATCCCGTGCTCTACAAGTTCGAAATAGAATCCAAAGAGAGGCTGTATGAATTCATCGCACCGACGATGGAGACCTATCTAGCCACCAAGGCACTTGTACTGGAGTATCCGTTTCTCCGATCTCCCCAAGTCATGCATCTGGCGCTGGCGCTGGAACTGAAGCCGCTGAGATTAACCGTCGTCAGTGCGGACATGCAATTGCTGGCGGCGTCCAAGACGGCAGGGTTGCACATCATCAATCCGGAAGAAGACTAGCGCCAGGCCCGAACGGGCGGCAGCAGATTTTTCGGGAGGTCACCAGCGGTCGTCTGGATCCCTGCCCGGACAGGGGTGGGTTTATGGTTTGTCCGTCGAAATCTTTTTCCCGAGGCGCCGGGCCAATCGTACCATACCCGGCGATCGGTCGGACGGATCGAGCAGCACGTTGAGAAGATGAAGCTGGGTGGTGTCCGCAAACGCTGCCGCCAATCGTTGCTCAAACTCTCCTTGTGTCCTGACGCGCGCGCCCACGCCACCGCCGATGAAGCCGCACAGCTTCTCGTACTGCCATTCGTGCACATCGTTGAACGGACCATCCAGGATTTCCCGCTCGGTGCTATAGCCTCGGTTGTTGAGCAGAATGACGATGGGTGTCTGCCCGTAACGGACGCAACTGGCCAGTTCGGTGCCGGTCATTTGAAACGCTCCGTCCCCGACCAGCACAATCGGTCGAAGGCTGGGATCTGCGAAAGATGCGCCGAGGGCGGCAGGTACGGCAAATCCCATCGATGTGTAGTAGGCAGGGGAAAGAAATTCGAAACGGTGGCGCACATGCAGATCGGCAGCCGCAAACAGCGATTCGCCGACGTCGGCGATCACCACCGTTTTTTCCGTCAGGACGGTGTCGAGGTGGCGGAAGAGTCCTGCCAGGGTAATTGGCGCGTCGGGATGGGGAGTGGACGGTACGACGACGGTTCGATCCGGCAGTGAGCGCAGCGGGAAAGCCGGGAGCGGTGCCTGCACCAGCTCCTGGACAAAATCATGGAATTTGATCGATTCGTAGCGGTGGTGTTTGATCGCGACGCGATCGGCCGTGACGTGGATGGTCCGGCCTTCGGAGAGCAGCGGCGAACGTGCGTCCAGATCCTCCACGTCGGACAGAATCGAACCGAGGATCAACAGACAGTCGGAATCGTTGATGAATTGCTGGACTTCTTCCCGCCCGATGAGACCGCCATATACGCCGACATAAAGCGGATGATCCTCTCGGATGATAGATTTCCCCAGCAGTGTCGAGGCGATCGGAATATTCAGTCGCTCCACCAGGCGGATCAAGTCCTCCTGGAGGCCGAACCGGCCAACCTCGGCTCCGACGAGCATGGCCGGGCGTTTCGCGGAGGCGAGCATGGTGCGCACTTCTCCGATCGCTTCCTCCAAGGCGGCGGGATCGCTCGGTTCTTCGTCGAGGCAGAGCGGTCTCATGGCGCCGGCCAGAGGCGTATGGACCATGTCGCGGGGGATCTCCAGATAGATGGGGCGTCGATAGCGCAAGAGCGCACTAAAAGCGCGATCCATCTCGCGTTCCGCCGTCAAGGGATCGTCGAGGGTTACTGCGGCGACCGTCATCCGCTCAAACACTTCTCGTTGAGTCGAGAAGTCTCTCACCATATGATGCAGGTACGGCGTGCGCCTTCGTTCGGACAGCCCGGGGGAGCCGGTCAATAGGACGACCGGCGACCGTTCAGCATAGGCGCAGGCAACGGCGTTGACGGTGTTCAAGCCTCCAACGCAATAGGTGACACAGACGGCGCCAATCCCGTTGATGCGGGCATAGGCGTCCGCGGCGAATCCGGCGCAGTCCTCCCGGGTCGTGGCGACGTGCTTGATGGGAGAAGCTTCGATCAGTTGAAAGAGGGACAGGACGTAGTCTCCGGGAATACCGAAGATATGGCGAACGCCGAGGCGGTGCAGTCGATCGAGCACCGTGGATCCAATGGTTGCTTTTCCGCTCATCATGCAATCTCTGAATACTTGATCGTATCGGCGCGTCTGAACGAATCCTCTTCGTTCAGGAAAACACACTGAACGTGGTCCGTCAAGCAGGTTCTCCTCGTCGATGTCGGCGGACTTGTGGTCGCTCAAATGGCACTTGACCTTTATGGCTGGGCAGTCGGATAAGAGCAGCATGGACCGAGACGCGCACGTTCCGACCGCTCATGTCACGTTGAGAGCCCAGCGGATCACGGAGAGACCGGGGCATTGCTGGGTCTATGCCGGTCACCTCGGCCAGGTCGTAGGCCAGCCGGCGGCCGGCGATCTGATCGATGTCCTGACGCCAAACGGCCGATTCTATGGGCGTGGTTTCTTTAATCCCCTCTCGAAGATCAGCGTGCGAATCCTGACGTTCGAGGACGAACCTATTGATGAGGCGTTCTGGAGGGGCAGATTTCAGCAGGCGATTCGCCTTCGGGAACGGGTGGTCGCTCAGACCAATGCGTACCGGATGATCTATGGCGAAGGGGATCGATTGCCTGGTCTGATCGTGGACCGATACGATCAGACGCTTGTGATGCAAACCCTTTCCTACGGAATGGATCGTCGGAAGGCCCTGCTGGCCGAGTTGTTGGCGAATGAATTACGGATTGCGGGCGTCTATCTCAGAAACGATGTCAAGAGTCGGCAGCTTGAAGGTCTTCCACTGGAACGGGGGTTCCTCCGTGGAGATGGCCCAACGAGGGTGGAGATCCATGAAGGACCCGCGCGGTTTACGGTCGATATTGAGCGAGGCCAGAAAACCGGCTGGTTTTGCGATCAGAGAGAGAACCGGCTGGCTGCCGCCAAGTTCGCAGCCGGCGCAGAGGTGTTGGAAGTGTTTTGCCATACGGGAGGGTTCGGCATTCACGCCGCGCTCGCTGGAGCCGCGTCGGTCGAGGGACTCGATGTCAGCGAGGAGTCGCTCGGGATGGCGCGCGAGCATGCCGGCTTCAACCGGGTCGATAGCCGGTGCGCCTACCGAAAAGCGGACGCGTTCGAGGAGATGCGGCAGCTGGTGAAGGCAGGGCGGCGCTACGATCTGGTGATACTCGATCCGCCGGCGTTTGCCAGGAGCAAGCAGGCCCTCTCCGGAGCCCTTGCCGGCTACAAGGATATCAACCTTCTCGGTTTCAAGTTGACAAAGCCGGAAGGGTTCGTCGTCACCAGTTCTTGTTCCCATCCCTTGTCGGCGGAAGATCTCTGGACAGTGATACGCCTGGCGGCGCGTGATGCGAGGCGCGAGGTACGCCTTATCGAGCAGCGGGGCCAGAGCGCCGATCATCCGATCCTGGCCAGCATGCCGGAAACACGCTATCTGAAGTGTTTTCTTCTGCAGGTCTTCTAGCCGCCGTCCCGGTCCCAACCATCGCTAGTCGCTTGGGGGCTCGAAGTGCCCTGACGGGCGCTGCTGCAAGGGGACCGAGGTCTGGCGGGACTGCTTCACCAGACTGCGCAGACTCATCTCGGCGGCGCGTAAGAGTTTCGAATCCCCGGTTTGCATGAGCACCGTTTATTGCTTCGAGAGTCTCCAGGCTTGAATGCTCTGTCCGATATGCATGGGGCGATAATACGGAGAGGGTTTCACCGGTTCAACCATAGGGCCGAGAAAACAAAACTCATCTTGTAAATCAAGGTGTTAGAATAAATTTCTCAAACTGGAAGATGAAGCGCGAAATCGGTTAAAATATCTGCCGAGTGCGGTTGTGTATGAAGGAGGTGGTGGGACCATGTTGGGAACCGATATTCGTGGAATTATGGCTGAAGAAGAAGAGGTTCAGCGTCGGCAACAGGCCCTGAGGTCTCTCGTGACGATGCGGGCGAGACAGCTGCGGGAGTCATTGGACCAACGTATCAAGCGCGCGAGAAACGGCGGGGACTGGACGCTGCTTTCCAAAGCGGAATGTGCCAATCTTCACAAGCGAGAGAAGGCGCACCTTCGATCCCAGCTTGAACAACTCCAGGTCGAGCAAAACCGGACACGGGGGAAACTGAGCGCGCTGAAGCGGGCGAAGGCCAGGGCCCAGCGAATCCGTGCGGCTGAGGCGGCGGCTGAGCGGAAGCGGCTGTAGTTGGCCCAACGGTGGACGCCGCGCTCCCTCTTCCAAGTCTGACACGTGCCCACAGTACGCTGATTCGTGACCTGCTCCATGATAAGAAGGCGAGGGCAGAGCAGGGCGCTTTCGTCGTCGAGGGCGCCAAATCATGTCTCGATCTCATTCGGCGGCACCCGCAAGCTATCATTAGTCTCACATTCTCCTCTCGCTATCTCCAACGAGAAAATGAGGCAGAACGGAGGATCCGGTCCAAGCTGACAGCTCGCCAATTTTTCTCCTCAGATGCTGCTTTTGAGAAACTTTCTGGCGTCGAGATGCCTCAAGGAGTGGTAGCCGTCGTCCGGCAACCGCGATGGAATGAAGCAAAGGTATTGGCACAATCGAGGGTGCTTGGAATCTACGGGGATCAATTACGAGATCCAGCGAATATCGGGGCGATTATCCGAACGGCCGCTGCGCTGAATCTCACGGGACTCTGGCTGAGCTCTGATTCCGCAGACTGCTTCAACTCAAAAGTCGTTCGCGCTACAGCAGGCGCGGTCTTGACCCTACCTATTTTTCGCACACGGGACATTCGAACTTTTGTTAGGCATAAATGTTCGATCTATTCTGCTCTTGTGCCATCGCCGGAGACGATAGTGCTCAGGAGTATTCGGACCATTCCTCGCCGCCTCATGATCGCGGTTGGAAATGAAGCGAGGGGGTTATCGCCGGATCTTGTGAAGCTATCTGATGTTAGGTTTTCTATCCCGCTCGCCAGAGAGGTTGAATCGCTGAATGTCGCAGCGACCGTGGCGATCGCAGCGTTCTATCTGAGCGATCTTCCGACCGAATCGTAAGCAGTGCACGCTGCTCTTCTCGATTCAGCAGGCGTGAGTGGCGGATACTATTGAAAAAACAGTCGGTCTGTCCTATAGTCTTGGTGAGCTTCGCGGGCCCTGGCACTCACATCCGATCGAGCGGTTCGGAGGATGCCGCAGCCGTGCATCCACAAGCCAGTCCAGGGTGGACATTCTCCGACGGGCCAAGGAGTCAGGGGGATGATCGGGCCCGGTCGAACTCTCACTGTTTTTCATGTCCTGAGATCGCAGCCGGCAGGATGGGCAGAGAACGGGAGACGGATGCCTGTCACTAGGGGGCCTATCAGAGATGAGTTTCGAAAGGACTGCTATGATGGCAATCCGGTTGGCTCCCTCACTCACGTGCGTGACGTCCCTGCAACTGATCATGCTGTGGTGTGCTCTCTGCGCCTTCGCGGAGCCCGGGGTACAGACTTACACACTGGACTCGATCGTCGAACTGGCGTTGGCCAAGAATCCAGTGGTGTCGTTTGCTGAGGGACAGATCGAACAGCAACGGGGCCAACAGACGGCCGCCGGGGCCTATCCGAATCCCAGCGCGAGCGGGAACATGGGACAGGGTCAACTTCGGGACACCGGCAGTGCGGGTATCGGACCGGTCTTGGATCGGGACTCGCTCGCCGAATACAATCTGACGGTCGGGCAACCAGTCGAGTGGCCTTCGATGCGAGCTGCAAGGCAGCGCGTGGCGGACTTGGGATTGGCTACCGCGAACGTCGGCATGGTGGAAACGCGACTGAATCTGACGTCGCAGGTCAAGGTTGCGTTTTACGGCCTGCTCTTGGCCCAACAGGACGCAGCGCTGGCTCGCCAAAATCTCGACATCGTCGAGGGCGTCGCACGCATCGTCAAGGCGCGGGTTAAGTCGGGCGAGGCGCCCCAATTTGAATCGATCAAGGCCGAAGTCGAAGTTCTGAAAGCGAGACAGCAACTCGCGCGTGCGGACAATGCCGTCCGGGTTAACCGTGTTGTGGTGGACACGCTGACCGGCGGCGCCTTGGGGATGTCCTACGTCGTCCAGGGCGACTTCACGGGGATGCCGAAAGATCTGCACATCGAAGGATTGATGGTCCGCATGATGGATCAGCATCCGAACATTCAACGGCTGCTGAAGTCGGTAGAACAGTCGGAATGGAAAATCGAATTCGAACGGCAATCGCGACTGCCGACGGTCACCGTCAACGGCAGCTATTGGCGCGAGATTGGACGGGAGGCGTTTCAGGGGGGACTGTCCGTTCCGATGCCGCTCTGGTACCGGCGCCAAGGCGAAATCGCGTCGTCCTTGGGTGTCAAACGGCGGGAAGAGGCGGAGTTGTTACGGACGCGCAACGAGCTGGCCAGAGCCGTGCATCAGCACTATCAGGATGCCAGGACCACGGCTGAGCTGATCGAGGTCTTCGACAAAGGGCTGTTGAAGCAGGCCCAGGAGGCTCTCCGGCTCGCACAGTTCAGTTTCCAGCAAGGAGCCTCAAGCCTCCTGGAAGTCTTCGACGCACAACGTGTTCAACGGCAGATCCTGCTGGACTATGCTCAGGCACGGCATGATCTTTCAGTATCGCTGGCTCGGCTGGAACAGGCAGTCGGTGGGACACTATGAGCTTCGTTCATCCCGACCAAAGCTTTGTCTTAATACGACAAGTGAAAGCGGTGAAGCCCGCATTATCATGCGTCCGAGGCGTAGCCGTCACCCTATTTTTCGGCCTGACGATGATGGAGTCAGGATGCGACGGGACTCCAAGCGATGTGGTCGCGAGCAAGTCGCCAGCCTCCGCCTACGGACATGTCACCCTCTCTGCGGAGGAGTCCTCCCGTGTCGGACTCGTCGTCCAGCCGGCGATGCTAAGCGACTTTCGAACCCATCGAGAGTTTCCCGGAATCGTACAACCGAACCAACGCAACATGGCGGACATTACGACTTTGGTCCGAGGTCGGGTCGTCGAGGTCTATGCGGATTTTGGGCAAGAGGTTAAGGCGAACGCCCCCCTGGCGATACTGTATAGCAGCGAACTCGGTCTGGCTCAATCCAGCTACTTGAAAGCCCGGGCCAAACTCCATGTCGCGGAGCAAGCCTATGCGCGGGCAAAATTTCTGTTGCAAGAAAAGGTGATCGGCGAGGCAGAAGCGCAACGGCGACAGGCGGAACTGCTCAGTACCCAGGCCGACGCCAACGAAGCGCGCGATCGGTTGAGATTACTCGGCATGAACGGCGACGAACTTAGCCGCCTCGAACGCAGTCGCGAAATCCGGTCCGTGGTGCCGATCGTGGCACCCTTCGCCGGCCGGGTCATCGGACGAAACCTGACTCGCGGGGAAGTTGTCGAAACCACCGAGAAACTGTTTGTCGTTGCGGACCTCTCAGAAGTCTGGGTGCGGGCCAACATTCCGGAGAAAGACATCCCGTTCGTCCATTCCGTCCATGCGTCCGGTGATACGCAGGCGGAGGTGCGGATCAATGCCTATCCGAAAGAAACCTTTAAAGGCAAGATCACCTATGTGGGTGATGTGCTGGATCCGGTAACCCGCACGATGCAGCTTCGGCTTGAGCTTCCCAACCCCGAGGGTCGGCTCAAACCTGAAATGTTTGCGACGATTCGACTCTTTTCCGAAGCGCAGCCGGACCGCTTGGCCGTGCCCGATGCCGCGCTGCAACGGGATCAAGGTCGGACCTTTGTCTTCGTACAGCGGAACGCGGACGAGTACGAAGTCCGCGAAGTCCAGGTCGGGGAATCCAACGGGACGCACACCTCGATTGTCGGCGGCCTCAGCGAAGGAGAGCCGGTCGTGACCCACGGCGCCTTTGTCTTGAAGTCCGAGCTGATCAAGAAACAGGTCTGATGGTTTCTGGTCTCCTCGACATCTCACTTCGACAACGCCTGTTCATTGTGATCTTGGCGCTCATGATTGGGGCCGGAGGCCTCTACGCCTTCAGAATGATTCCGATCGATGCTTTTCCCGACGTGACCAGCGTGCTGGTGCAGGTCGTCACCAAGGCGCCCGGCCTCTCGCCGGCGGAAGTCGAACGGCTGGTGACCTATCCGATCGAGCTGCAACTGACGGGGGTTCCTTCCTTAACGGAGATGCGCTCGCTCACGAAGGTGGGCCTCTCGCTCGTGACCATCGTGTTCGACGACGCGATGGATATCAATCTCGCCCGCCAACTGGTGCTCGAACGGCTGATTGAAGTGAAGGAATTGCTCCCACCCGGGGCCGACCCCATGCTGGTTCCAAACAGCACCGGGCTGGGCGAAGTCTTCCAGTATTACTTGGCCGGATCGCAAAGCTCCGGCATGGATCCGGCGGCGGACCACCAGCGTTTAATCGATCAGCGCACGATCCAGGATTGGGTCATCCGTCCGCTGTTGAAGAGTACGCCGGAAGTGATCGATGTCAACTCGATGGGCGGGTTCGTCAAGCAATACCAAGTCCTAGTCGAGCCGGCCATGTTGCGGAAGTTCAACCTTGCCCTTCATGACGTGTTCAACGCGGTGGCCAGCAACAACGCCAACGCCGGCGGCAATATCCTCGAAAAGCATGCTGAGAAGTACATCGTGCGGGGTGTGGGTCTCATCCGTTCGCTTGAAGACATTGAGCGCATTGTCGTGAAGGAAACCGGCGGAACGCCGGTGTTCGTCGGCGATGTAGCCCAGGTACTGATCGACCATGCGGTCAGGCATGGCGCGACGGTGCTGAACGGAGAGCGCGAGGTGGTAAGCGGCATTGTGCTCATGCTGCGGGGTGGCAATGCGCGCGATGTCGTTGAGGGGATCAAAGCCCGCATTGATGACATTCACGCCAAACATCTCCTGCCGGACGGTCTGCGCATTGTCCCGTTTTATGATCGGATCGAATTGATCACCGCGGCGTTGCATACGGTATACAAGTCACTGCTGGAAGGAGTGGTGCTCGTTGTTGTCGTGCTGTTTCTCTTCCTGGGCAACATCCGCAGCGCCCTGATCGTCGTCGGCACTCTGGTGTTGGCGCCCCTGGCCACATTCATTGTCATGGGTCAAGTCGGGCTGACGGCGAATCTCATGTCGCTGGGTGGGCTTGCCATCGCGATCGGCATGATTGTGGATGGCTCGGTGGTCGTGGTGGAAAACGTCTATCGCCATCTCTCGGATCATTCGATCGCCGCCGTGTCGAGACGACACCTAATTACCACCGCCGTGAAGGAAGTGGGACAACCAGTGGTATTCGGCATTCTCATCATCATCCTGGTGTTCCTGCCCCTCCTGTCCCTTCACGGGATGGAAGGTAAGATGTTCAAGCCCCTCGCCTATACCATCATGATCGCGTTGATGATCTCGCTTGTCTTGTCGCTCACGTTGTCACCCGTGCTCTGTTCCCTGATGCTGACACGAGGAAGCGAGGAGGATCCCTGGATCGTCCGATGGGCGAAACGCCTCTATGCCCCTGCCCTTCGATGGGCGCTTGGACATAGGACACAGGTACTGGTGATGGCAACCGGTTCCCTGCTCGCCAGTCTCGCGCTGTTTCCTTTCCTCGGGAGCGAATTCATTCCGATCCTGAACGAGGGGTCTGTCGCCCCCCAAACTATCCGGCTGCCGAGCGTTTCTCTCCCCGCCTCCATCGAGGTTGAGAAGCGCATGCAACAAGCAATCATGGAATTCCCCGAAGTAGAAATGGTGGTTTCAAAGATCGGGCGCACTGAATTGGGAAATGATCCGCAGGAGCCGAATGAAAGCGATCCTGTAGTCCGGCTTCGTCCGCTCGAACAGTGGACCACCGCCAGGACAATGCCTGAGCTGATGCAGAAGTTCCGCGAGCGGTTGACACAAGTATCCGGAGCGACATTCCTCCTCAGTCAACCCATCCAACAACGAGTCGATGAGTTGATATCCGGGGTGCGGACCGAAGCCACCGTCAAACTATTCGGCGAAGACTTGGAAATCCTCCGCGGCAAAGCCGAGGAGATCGCCGGCGTCCTCGGAACAGTGCGTGGCGTTCGGGACATCAAGGTGGAACAGCTTTTTGGGCAGCCCTACCTCACAATCGACGTCGATCGTGGCAAGATCGCCCGGCACGGCATCAACGTTGCCGATGTGCGGCAGATCATCGTCACCGCCATCGGAGGTCAAGCCGCAACCCGTGTGTACGAAGGGCAACAGCGGTTTGATCTGGTCGTACGTTTCCCTGAACAGTACCGGGATAGTGTCGAGACGATCAGCAATATTCTGCTCAGCGATGGAGCGGGCGCCCTCATTCCGCTGGCCGATCTTGGAACCGTGCAGTTGGAGGAAGGACCGGGCCGGATTAGCCGAGAGCGGCTGCAACGGTATGTGTCGATCGGTTTCAACACGTTGGGACGGGACATCGGCAGCCTGGTCGCTGAAGCGCAGCAGAAAATCGCCGCGCGCGTGGCGATTCCGACAGGCTACTCGGTCACCTGGGGGGGGTCCTTCGAGAATATGGAGCGGGCGATGGCGAAGCTGAGTCTCATTGTCCCCATCACAATCGGATTGATCTTCCTATTGCTGTACGCGACGTTCAATTCGCTTCGCCAAGCGACCCTCATCATTCTGAACCTGCCCTTTGCCTTAATCGGTGGAGTGGTGGCGCTCTGGGTGACGGGTGAATACCTCAGCGTGCCAGCCTCCGTCGGCTTCATCAATCTGTTCGGTGTAGCCGTGCTGAATGGGATCGTCCTGGTGTCGTACATGAACAAGCTGCGCGAGGACGGGTATAGTTTGGATGAAGCGGTCATAGCCGGAGCGATGCTGCGCCTACGCCCTGTTCTGATGACTGCGCTGGTGGCGTTGTTGGGATTGGTTCCGCTGGCTTTTGCCAATGGAATTGGATCGGAGGTACAACGCCCGCTCGCCATCGTCGTGATCGGCGGTTTGGTGAGTTCGACCTTGCTGACCCTGATCCTCTTGCCGGTCTTGTATCGATGGATGGAAAGTGGATCGGCCGGGATGTCAATCGTGGCAGGTGGTTAACAGGCGAGATCGATGGCCGACGCTTTGGACGAAGCAGGAGTGGTCTCTCAGACCTACGGCGAGCGGGGCTGAAGCAATGAGAACAATGCGTGTCACGATACTGCTGTTTCTGTTGGCGGTCGCAGGCGGCGTACAGAGTTGGGGGGGCGGCCGGGCAGAGGCGGAATCCGGGCAAACACGAATATCGAAGGGGAAGGTCTTGTATCTCAAGCACTGCGTTGGCTGCCATGGAACCGATGGCAAGGGTGACGGCTACAAACTTCTTGGTCCCGATCCGGCCAACCTCACGTCGCCGTCAACGAAGAAGAAGTCTGATTCAATCCTGCTCGAGACCATCCATGAGGGTAAGCCGAACATGCCGTCATGGAAGGTTCGTCTTTCAGCGCAAGACAGCCGAGATGTGCTGGCCTATGTGCGGTCGCTCGTCAAGTAAGCTGAAGATTGCGGGCATGGCCGCGGTAACACCAACCTGTTCAGAATAGATTCAGTTTCGACGATTCATCGGAATCTGAATGCTGATCGCGCCGGCGAGATCGCCTTCCCGTGCCCCCTCCCTCGGATAGCCGGAAATATCCAGGATTCCTTTAGGACTACCATGACAGGCCAGGCAGTCTCGTGAATAATAGATCGGTGTCAAGGTCCGGAGCGTCTTTCCGTCGTCAATCCATTCGGTGACGGGGCTGTGCGAGACCGGTTGCGTAGCCAGCCGTTTCAGCACGGCTTCTTCGTACGCATCAGGGGTGTTCTTCAGATTCCTCGGATTAAGGGTAGTTTGCTTGATGGTCACATGCGAGCGATTGGAGAATTTGCGAGCGGCCTGGCTCCCGAAGGTGGCCGGAATGAAATTCTTATATCCGATACCCCGTTGATTGATCACCAGTTGCGCATCTGCCACCACCGCCTTGCCGGCCTGAAGCAAGACCGGCAATAGTTCTTGTGCCAGCGGCGGCAGGCCCGAAGGCAGGCGATTCAGGTCAATCGTTGTCTGACGGAGATACTCGGCGGCAACCTGCTGCTCAAAGACATCCGGAGTGAATCCCTTGTCGCCTTTCCGCGGATCATCAATCAGCGCCTGATTACGCTCGACGATGAGCCGACCCACATTGAGCAATGTGGCCAGGAGTTGAGCAGTCCGCTCGGTCTCTTCCAGAAGTGGCTGCGGCAAACCGATCGTCGGCCATATGAGAACGAACACCAAGCTCAGTGGTAGGTGTGCGGAGAGGGTCAATTTCATGAGCGCCTTCCTCTTTCTCACTTGTCCGTCGCAAGACGGCACTGTCCCTGATCGTAATGCTGGGGGACCTTGGAAACTTCGAAGGGCAGGCCTTCTGTCGTGGCCCGACGAGTCGGCGCATATTCGGCTTCGACCCAACGCTGCCGCATGCGCTCCAACCGTCCTGACTCTTCCAGTCGGTACAGCAGGTTGTTCAGGAACCACTGCAGCCGCCGGTTCTCTTCTCCCGTCACGATCGAAAGGTGATCCTGGCTCAGGACCACGGGGGTTCCATCGGTGCGCCTCAGGAGGTGCCAGTCATGCCACACGCGGGTCGTCACATAATCGAGGATTGCGTGGTTGGAGAGAATCACATCGATGGGCGGATTCTTCGTTTCGACTGCGGCCGGAAGAGAATCGCAGATGAGCAGCCGGACCCGCTTCAGATTGGCCTGCGCGTAGAGTTGAGAAGTTCGCCCTTTCTGAACAGCTACTGTCAGGCCCGAAAACCCTTCTTGGATTGCCGCAAGTGAGTCGATGTCGGCCGCCTGCTTACGAAACTGTGCTTGAACACGCTCAGCCAGTTCCGGATTCTGGATGATGGCTGCGATGCCGTCGTCACGGAAATACGGATTGGAAAACCACAGACCTATCGGTCTGGCGCCTGGCATATTCCCTCCGACGGATGAGACGAACAGGTCGAGATGCCCTTCATTCATCTCGATGAAGAGATCACGGAACCGGGTGAGGTGCAATGTTGGAACGATCGGTTTCTGACCGCCACAATAGGTGGTCAGAGCGTGGGCCACCTCACGGATCAGCTCGACATCGAGACCTGTGACACGAACCCCTTCATCGGTGAAGACGGCTGGAAACACAAAGGGACGAAACGGTTCAACCGCAATTCCAACACGAAACTGTCCTCGCAAACAGATGGCAGACATTTCATCACGTGCAAGAGGGTGGACCAGCTCCGCCGCATCGAAGAGGAGTCCGCATCCTTGCAGAGAGAATCCGAGCGTCATCAGGAACGGCACGATGGCCTGTGAACCGAAGCCCGTCAGCCGATGCCGGAGCCTCCGTGTATTGGAACGTGCGCGTAAGATGAATCTGTCCATCATGATGCTGATTAGAATCGAACTCCGGTGGTAAAGAGCCATTGATGCGACAAGTCGGATCTATTCTTGAAGTCGACTTCAAATCTTGTGTACTGGAACCCCAGATCGACCGAAAATCCTCGTGCCACGGGGAATCGTACTCCCACCTGGCCTCCATAGAGATAGCCCGGGGAATTTGCATCTCGGCCCGGGATGGTTCCCCCAAGAAGCACCCCGACATAGGGTACTGCCCGATCCTCCAGCGGTCCGAAGAGAACGTGTCGAATCATCCTATTGATCGGGTAGCCTCTTGGAAAATCCAAGATGTCAATGAAATTGTTCCAGCGAGGATTCACGTACAACGAATGTTGGTCTGTAATAAATGTAGAGGTATGGTGACTGTAGTATTGATAGACAGTTCTCACCTCCAGGTTGCTATAGCGAAAAGCGGTGATTCCAGCCTGGGCGGCAATGACTCTGGCCTGAGGCGCAAAAGTGCGCTGATTGAATGACACGTCGAAGCTAAATGGACGAAGCGGGAGCACGTCTAGAGTCGCCTCGTCAGCTTCCGCGTGAGGTGCAAGCAGCGTGGCGAGTAGGACCAGGCTGAATATCGAAACGATTGGACCTGGGAATCGGGAAACGCCTGATCCCAGCCACCGCTTTCCCGCTTCGAACAATCTCCTCATTCAGCCCTGTTCAGTCCGCCGTCACCTCGAGTGATGAGTTGAACATTTCCGGCACCGTTCATCTTGTGCATAGGTCATGCCCCTGCGTCCGCTGATCACGAGCTCGGCTAGAACCTATTGGAATGTCGGGGTATACGAGCAGTCAGCATGAGTGCGCGCGACGAACGGCGGGGAGATTCCACGGTAGATCGCGGCCGGTCGATGGCGTAGACCGCGACAGGTCGAGGGCGCTGATTCGGATGGGAGACAGAGAGCTCGAGTCCGGGGAGGGGCCTTGAATCTTCAACCGGTAGGGGGTCGCTTCAGCCCGTACTGTTTCATTCGGCTGCGCAACGTGCTGGGAGGGATCCCCAAGAGCACGGCCGCTCCGTCGGGACCTTCGATGTGCCAATTGGTGAGCGAGAGGGTCTGTAGAATGTGCCGTCGTTCAAAATCCTTGAGGCCGGCCGGTGGCAACGAAGCGAGCGAGGCATCCTGCGAACCCAGCACCTGCTCGTCGATCCGCAAAACCGGCTCATGAGAAAGAATCAGCGCTCGCTCGATGACATTTTCCAGTTCACGGACATTGCCGGGCCAGGGGTAGCGGATCAAGCGTTCAAGGGAGTCCCGGTCGATATCCCTGCAGGAGCGCCGCAGCTTCACTGCGTACTGTTCCAGGAAATGACGGGCCAATAAGGGGATATCTTCCGGACGATCGCGTAAGGGAGGCAGGCGGAGCGGGAACACGTTCAGACGATAAAAGAGATCGCTGCGAAAGGCGCCGCGCTTGACAGCGGCCGAGAGGTCGCTATTGGTGGCGGCGATGACGCGAGCATCAACACGAACCGGTTGTTTCCCTCCCAGGCGATCAACCAATCCGTCCTGCAGCACCCGCAGCAGCTTGGCCTGTGTCTCCAGCGGCATTTCGCCGATTTCGTCCAGGAACAGGGTGCCTCCATGTGCCAGTTCAAAGCGTCCTTCGCGGGCGCGGTCGGCGCCGGTGAAGGCGCCCCGTTCATGGCCAAACAACTCGCTTTCAACCAAGCCAGCGGGGAAGGCGGCGCAATTGACCCGAACCATGGGTTTCGGTTGCCGCGGACTCCGGTCATGGATGGCCTGCGCAATCAATTCCTTGCCTGTGCCGGTTTCGCCCAGGATGAGGACGGTCGTCGTCGCGGGCGCCACCTCTCGCGCGAGTGACAACACCTGTTGGAAGGCATCGCTTTTGCCCACCAGGGTGCCGATGTTTTTCGTAAGCCGGAGTTCCTCGGCGAGATACACATTTTCCTTGGCGAGTCGTTCGCGCAGCCGGTCGATCTGTTCGTACGATTGTACATGGTCGATCGCATAGGCGATCTGCATCGCTACCTGCGTTAGGAACTCCATATCACCGGGATCAGGCACTCCCGACTCGATACTGCCGATGTTAAGAATGCCGAGGCACTGGTCTTTCACGAGCAGGGGAAGATTGATCATCCGTCCGAGGCCTTCCTGGACGTACCACTTATCCTCGAGGAAGACCTGCTCCCCCTTCAGATCAGGACGGATGTGCATCGTCTTGTGATCGTAAACCCAGCCCATGCCGCTTCCGGCATGGGGCACCAGCGCATCGCGGCGCAGCACCACCGTCGCCACCGTGGTGGCGAGGACATAAAACCTGAACGCATCGGCCTCGGGATCATACTGGGTCACAGACGCCCGCGCCCAGGGAATGACCTTGGTGATCTCGGCCGTGATCGCCTCCCAGAGGCTCTGCATGTCCCGTTGTGAATTGAGGACAAGGGCGACGGCCAGGAGGGCGCGATAATTTCGTTCAATCCGATCCATCAATTATTCAATGCCTTCCGTGATGCGGGATTCAATCACACAGGTTCGCCTCATGTCTATGCACTAGCCCTGGGAAAGCGGAGCCTCGATGTGGAAGTGAACCAGGAGATGGAGGTGGTTGAGACGCGCAGGGCCTATAGAGGTTGGAATGGATCAGGGGCAACCGGATTTCATTTATACGAGCTGTGCCTAGGAGAATCGTCCGACCGAAACTAACACGGAATCGAATAGATTGAATAGATGGTCCCGAGGGACAGAATCGAACTGTCGACACCAGCCTATTCAGGTCAAATAGAAAATGAGGAATGTCCATTAGATAGGGGATAAACACAAAGCAAAAGGTGATATTTCATACCATGCTTCATCAATGGCAGGAATGTGAACTCACGTGGATTACAGCCAACTCCTTGTGGAGCCCCTGGTGGGGCTCCATCTCATGCCGAGAGCGCATCAGCAAGCGCTCGCAGCAGCGATGCCCCATCACCATGCCATGCGCTGCCGTGCATGCATGCGAGTGTTGTTGGCTTTGTCGAGGCTAGCCGTTCCAGCATCACACGTGCGTTCTTCGTGTGTGAGAAGTAATCCATCCCGTGGCGGAAAACCTCGCTCGGCCCAAGAATATCTGACTCCGTGATTGGCGGTAGATCAGCCCCTCCCTGCGTGAACAGGTCGCCACACAGCAAAGGTAGCGGTTCGTTCTTCCGTCAGAAAGCCGCATTCCCACGCGTGCGGCAGATGAGGCGCGTCGAACCAACGCACAGAGTGCTTGCCTAGGGCCAGGCGTTCTCCATCGGCGAGCGCACGGGGCGTCCGATCAGCAAGATCACCGATCGATACCATGGCTGCGACAGTACCGCACAGTGGCACAGACTCTGGAGCGGCGCCAAGCCATTCGTTGAGAGACCCGCACTCGTCAGCTTCCACATGGGAAAACGCAATGTAGCGAAGTCTCTGGACTGGCAACAGGCTAGCCACTGCTTCACGCACGAGTGGAAACATCTTTCGCGGGCCGGTGTGGAAGAGCAATGGATCCTCATCCACGATGAGGTATTGGTTAAACGAGAACCCGCCTGCACCCTCGATCACAACCGGCGTGCTAATGCGATAGATTCCCTCAGCAACTTCATGCACCTTCGTCCCGAACTGCCTGTTCGTCGCAGTCATCAGACCCTCCTTGCCATGGATTCAGTGTTCGTGGTCGACTTCACCACCCCAGTTAGGCCCATTCTCCATGCTGTCCATGGCGATGTTTAAACCTTTCCTTCTCATTGTCGAAGATGTGCATCGGAGGGGCGAAATTCGAAACTCCTACAGGCCCAGGCAAAGTTCGCTTCGGTGCCACCTGCCTAATTAGAACTAATTTTATATCGTGTAAGTCGTTAAAATGGTGCCGAGGGACAGAATCGAACTGTCGACACCAGCCTTTTCAGGGCTGTGCTCTGCCAACTGAGCTACCTCGGCACGTCGATGATGGCGAGACTTCCGGCGATGAACCTGCGCGCGATCAGCGATCCGCGGGATCGTCCGGCGCATATTACCAAGTTGGATGCTCTGAGTTCCACATCTTTTGCGCAGCTCTCCTGTCCAGCGGAATTGGAACATATCCAGGGGGTGCAGGAGGCTCCAATCATGCGGGATCGTTGGGGGCTGGTTATAGTCGCCCGACGATGAGCGAGAACGAAAAATTGTATTCAGGAGTCATGGTCTCAGGTATGATTTGCGCGATTGCTTGTGTGTTGGGTGGTGCGATTGATCGGAATCGAAGAGGGAAGCTCCAGTCATGCCGGCGGTTGACATTGTGTCGGATGAAGAGGCGACAGCCGCACCCGTCAGGAGCCCGACTCCTCCGTGGATGGCGTGGAGCTACTTGGCGGTGGGAGGGCTGCTCCTCGCAATCATCGGCACCTGGCTGATATGGTTTTCAGCGTCCCTCCAGCGGAGGTTTCAAGAAGAGGATATCAAAGCCGCCTGCCAACGGGTGATGCCGGATACGGCTGATCGATGCTTCGATACCGTTGTGATCCAGCGGGGAGGCATTCGGCGGTGAGCAGGTGGCCTCGATACGGTATCGCGCTTGTCGGCATCTTAGTTACTGCCCCTTCCCTGTCATCTTACGCAAGCGAACGAGCGGCAGAACCGCGATCACGCGTGGAGCTTTCTCTGCGGTCGTGGCTGTTCACGAGCGGAGAAATGAAATGGAGTCACAATGCGTCGGGGCTCGATCCTACCCTCGGCAATCCCAGTTCGAAGCTCACATTCAAGGACAATGATACGCATATCATCGAGTTCGGGGCCAACGTACATCTGACTCGGCGATGGTACTTGCAGGGGGATTTCGGCGTTTCGGTGGATTTTGATCGAGGCACATTGATTGATGACGACTACGGGGCTGGGCAGCATCTGGTTTCGCGGACGAGCAGCGCTATCACTGGCACAGGAACATGGTATGTCAATGGAAATGTCGGCTATCGCGCTACGGAGTTTCCTAACGGCCGTGGTCACTTGAGTGACCTGCCCCCGGTTGTTGTACCACCTGCAAAGTTAGTCAGGCACACCTCGACTGCGGTTCGAGGGTCTCCGGTGCCGGGGGCCGGTAGCCCAAGGCACTATGTGGTC
>Ga0233425_10002083_pt1 | contig 40900 bp, 29 predicted proteins | sample Watercolumn_Towu_2_FD_181712 | JGI IMG/M metagenome (GOLD analysis project Ga0233425, IMG submission 181712) | Freshwater microbial communities from Lake Towuti, South Sulawesi, Indonesia - Watercolumn_Towuti2014_140_MG | ecosystem: Environmental > Aquatic > Freshwater > Lake | place...
GCAGTCGTCGTCCAGCCCGTTGAGCGTGTCGTCGCCCGACGCCTTCTCGTGCGTGCATCCGAACGAAGGATCGCACGCGTCCACCGTGCACGCATCCCCGTCGTCGCAGCTCGCCAGCTTCCCCACTTCGCAACACATCGGGCTGGCAGGCATGCACTGGTACCCCTGGTCCTTCCCCTCGGGGGTCACGTACATCGCGCACGCAAACCCCTCGGGGCAGCCTGCGCCTCCGGCCGCACACACCTTCCCGCAGTACCCCAGCGCCCCGGTCCCGCGGATGCACAGCGACGACGCAAGCAGGCAGTCCTTGTCCTTCTGGCACACCTTGCACAACGTGTCCCCGCCAGGCAGGCACACGGACACCGGGTCGGGCCCGTCCACGTAGACGCTCTTGCACACCCAGTCCAGCGGGCACTCCTCCACGCACGTCACGGTGCAGAAGGTCTCGCCGGACCCGGGAATCAGCTCCACGCAGAACCCTTCCGGGCAGTCCGAGTGAGACTGGCACGGCTTGGCCGACCAGGCGTCCTCGCCGTTGTCGGGAGAGGAGTCGCTCCAGTCGAAGCCCGGCTCTTCGGTGCCCGGATCCGTGCCAACGTCACCACCGATGTGGACCTCCGTGATCGGGCCGTCCGTCGTTGCCACGCGATCGCTGACCGTGTCCCCACGGGCGTCCGCTCCCGCATCGACCGCAGTCGTCGGCCCTCCTCCGGAGCACGCGGCTCCCGACGCGAGCAGCCCCGACCCCATCAAGGCCAAGGCCTTGAGCCTCCACCCGTTCATCGCCGCTCCTCCCGTTTGCCGGCTTCCCGGCCGGACCGGGCGATCCTACGCACGCGCCGCGCAGCATGTCAATGCGCGCGTTACGCTCCCCGCCCCCGGGCGAGGCCGACCACGGAAGCGGAAGCAGGCAGGGACCGCCCCCCGTCTTGCCTCTTCCGCACCTGTTCCGACCGTGCTAGATTGGATGCCTTCCTGTCGAGGGCGACACGATGACGCGCAACATGGGTTGTCTTCTCGCAACATTGCTTCTTGCCGCATGCTCCTCGGGCAGCGGAAACGACGGCGACACGTCCGCGACCTCGGACCTCGACCCGGCCCGGTGGGCCGCAGGGGTGGTGCGGCTCCCGGGCCGCGTCGCAGGCGCCAGCGTCGAAGTGCTCCTGTCCACCGGCCCCGGGCAGGAGGAGCTGCTGGCTACCGCTACCACGGCAGAAGACGGCGTGTTCAGCTTCCGGTTCGACCAAGCTCCGGACGGGGCACTCCTTCGCATCCGAGCCCGGGGCGGCCTGCTGAACCCGGGCAGCACGCCGGCCATGCAGGACCCGGAGCTCCTCGACGCACTCGTCGCGGCAAGCGCTCTCGACAGCGGTCAGACGGTGGCGTTGGACCCGTGGTCCACGCTTGCGGCCTGCCTCGCACCCGCCTACTACCTCGACGGCGACCCGGAGCTTCCTCCAGCTCCCACCTGGCAGGAAGCTGCCGCACTCGCATCCCTGCGCATCGCACGCCACCTCTCCCCCACCGCACCTCCGCAGATCCCCCTGCGGGAGCCCGTGGACCCGTGCACGGAGACCGCCTTGTGGCCGTCGGAGCAAGCGCTGCTCGGCCACACCGTCGCCGGCCTGGCCCGCGTCGCCGCGGACGTCTCGCAGCAGACCGGGACCACGGTCACGACAGCCGCCCTCGTCGCCGCACTGTGCCGCGACATCTCGGACTCCGTGTTCGACGGCAGCGGACCGGCCTCTCCCGGCGCAAAGCCCACAGCGATCCCGCTGGGCGGGGCCGAGCTGCCTCCTGAAGCCACTCGCTTCCTGCTCGCAAAGGCCATCCACGAGCAGGTCCTCGACGGCTGCTCCGGAGGCCGCACCGACATCCTGGACGACTTCACCGCAGCCGACGGCCTCTACGAGGACATCTCCATGGACATGGGGCCCCTGTACCCTCCCGGCCTCCCGGTCCCGTTCGACCCTGTCGCTCCGGAGGTATCCTTCTCAGACCCTACTCCGGACGACGGCTTCCTCGTGTGCGACGCGGCAACCCTGCACGCTGCCGCGACCGACAACCTCGCACTCACGTCCCTGACCCTGTGGGGCCCGGGCCCCTACGCAGGGCTTGCCGGCAAGCTCGCATCGCCTCCGTTTGCCGCATCCATCGACCTGGAGGTCAGCGCGCAAAGCTGTCCTGCTGACGGCCCGGCCGACTTCGTTGTCGAGGCCCGGGACACCGCGGGGAACGCGGCGCAGGCCTCGCTGAGCCTCGTCATGGATGCGTCGCCGCCCGAGCTGCTCCTCGTCTCCCCGTCGCCGGACGCGTGCACGGCCACCCCTCCGGATGCCATCGTGGTCCAGGCCTCCGATTCGGGCTCCGGCATCGCGGACGTCTCGGTACGCGTGGAGAACAACGATCTGGCGTGCGAACCCCTGTCCGTCGACACCTGGACCTGCAGCGGGCTCGAGCTGCTGGACGGCCAGCTCCTCGAGGTCACGGTGGCTGACACGTGCAAGCGAACCGCGCTCAAGAGCGGGAAGCTGTGCGTGGACCTCACTCCTCCAGCCGTGTCCTTCGCTCCCGAGCCCGGCGCGTTCTACGGCCCGGCCGCCAACGTGGCCGTCGTGACCGTGGCCGACGACAAAGTCGTCGCTTCGGTCACGGTCACGCTCCAGGGCCAAAGCGTCGCTGTCGAGCTTCCGGGCCCCTTCGAAGTCCCCCTGCCCGTCGAACCCGAGACCACGCCGAAGATAGTGACGCTCACGGTCGAAGCCAGCGACGCAGTCGGCAACTCGATCGTCGAGAACGCAACGTACACGCCGGACCTGGAAGCGCCGCAGATGGCGATCGTTGCCGGACAGAGCCTCGTCATCGCCCCCGGCGAACCGCTCCAGATCGCGCTGAAGATCGTCGACTCCGGGAGCGGTGTCGACTCCGTGACGTGCCTGAGCTCCTGCGGCGACTGCGCGGTCACAGGGCAGGACCAGGGCCTGTACGAAGTGACCGGCACGTGCCCGGCTCCGCTGCCCCCGGGACTCATCGACATCGAGGTCACCGCCACGGACGGGGTCGGCAACCTCCAGTCGCTCGGCGTGACGCTCTGGGCCGATGCCAGCCCGCCCGAAGTCCTCCTGCTTCCCTTCGGCTTCAAGGACGAAGGCCTGCTCGTCCCCACCCTCGCACAGCCGGACGCCGCGGTGCAGTACCCGGAGGACGCGCTGGCCGGCGTGACGTTCTCGCCCGAGACATGCACGCCCCTCTGCCCTCCGTTCTCCAAGCTCGCCAGCAGGCTCGGCTTCCAGGACGACGGGGATCTGCAGGCCAACAACCTCCCCGCGCTGCGCTTCGTCGTGTCGGATGTCTGCCCCCCAGCCGCTGCGTTCGATTCCGCGGTATGGGTCTCCTACGCGTTCTTCTCCTCCGGGAAGCCGCTCGGCTCGGGGTCGCTGCCTTCGGCCGCGTGCACCGGCTCCGAGTACACGCTTCCCATCGCCACACAGGTGTTTGCAGGCGTGCCGCCTGAGCAGGCGACCTTCGCATCAGGGGACCTGCCGGACACGCTCATCATCACGGCCACGGACGCCACGGGCTGGTCCGCCACGCTGGAAGCCAAGCTTTCCATGACCGTGCTGCCGCCTCCGCTGTTTCTTTTCTACGAGGACCAGCAGCTGCCCGCGGACCCGGTGTCCGCGCTCACGGTTCCGGCCGCTCCCAAGCTCGACCTGCTCCTGGCGCAGGGGGCCACGCTGCGGCGGCTGGCGCTGGTGAACCCCACGCCGGTGCCCGCGACCGCCACCCTGTCGGACCCGCCCCACGAGTGGGTCTCCATCGCGGTCAAGAGGGTGTACCTCCCCGCGTCCGGTCCGAGCATGGCGGGCTGTGCCTGGGGCCTCTGCCGGTATGTCGAGAGCGGCACGGAAGTGCAGGCATGCACTGCTCCGCTTGCCTTTGACGAAACCCCGCTCATCGACCTTCCCGCGCACCCGGCTCCGGTACGCGTGCTGAGCCCGGACGGAAGCCAGGCCACGCTCGGTTCCGGAGACACGTTTCCCGTGCCGGGCGAAACGACCCTCCTCCTGGACGTCCTGGCATCCTACCAGGCAGCGACGCAGGTGCTTCCGGCCGTGTCCATGAAGCCCGACGGCGTCACACAGAAGTGGGCCAACCCGACGGACGAGCCGACCTGGAACGTGAGCTGCAACCTGACCACCAAGGTGCCCCCGCTGTTCACCTACTTCACCGCGCCCCAGATCGTCGTGTTCTACGCGAGCAAGCCCGCGGCCGGTGACACCGTCGTCCTCCAGACCGCCGCGGCCTCTGCAAGCGCCTCTCGCCCCGTGGCAAAGAGCGTGGCCTGGAGCGCGCTCTACATGCCGGACTTCAGCACCAACACCGTGCCGTAGGCCGCGGGTCGGCGGGTCGGCGGGTCGGCGGGCTGGGCCCGCTCCCTCCGAGGCCGTTCGTTCGAATCGCGGGTCGGCGGGCGATGCCCGCCGCTACCAACGGAAGCGGAAGGGGTGATCGGGAGGCTGCGGCCGGAGATCGGCCGTGGGGTCCTTGCGGATGTGCCCCCGCTCGCGATCATCACCTCCTTATCCGTTGGTAGCCCCGCCCATCGGGCGGGGTCCTTGCGGATGTGCTTGCCTAGAGGTAGATTCCGAAGCCGATGTAGTACTCGAGCTTCTGGTCGTCGAAGTCGCCGTCCTCCAGCGCCTTCGGGACCGAGACGTACTTCCGCATGCCGAGGGTCGCTTCGATCGCGAAGTTGGAGCCGACGAAGAAGACGATGCCGCCGCCTCCCATAACATTGTACAGGTTGAAGCTCTGGTCCACGATGTCCGCGCCGGACTGCGAGCGGTTCTCGTACCCCACGTCCCCGGTGACGAACGGGATGAGACCGCCGAGGTCGACGATGTAGTAGCGGAGGAACAGGTTGAGCTGGTTCGAGTCCACCGTGTGCGAGACCGGCTTGTCCCGGGACTCGTGCACGTAGAAGTAGCAGATGCCCGGCATCAGGTTGTCCCTGATGAAGTAGCCGAAGCTGCCCCCGATGCTGAACACGTTGGACGACAGCCCGCCGCCGATGGACAGCGACATGTTCCCCTCGTCGGTGAACCCGGTGCGGGCTTTAGCGGCTGGAGACCAGCACGCCAGCACCGCCAGAGCGACCACCACTGCTACCATCGTGCTTCGCTTCATGCCGAGCCCTCCTTCTCCTGGTCCGTGCTGCCCGTCCTCTTGCCCGTGCGCTCCGGTGCGGCAAGCCCCCGGCCGGTCCTCAGCGCGACCATCCGCTCCCACAGCGCGTCGTCGAGAGGAGCCGAGCGCTTCGTTTCATGGCTGTAGCATACCTGCACCGTGCGGCCCTGTGCCACAACTTCCTGGCTTCCCCGCTTCCGGATGAGGTACTCGAACGTGAACGTGGAGCGGGTCGCGGCCGCGACCCGGATGTCGCACGACAGCGCGTCCGCCAGCGTCACGGGCGCGACGTAGTCCATCTCGAGGCGGGCGATGACGAACGGGAACCAGCGTGCATCCACGCTTCCCATGAGCGTCTTGAAGTACTCCACCCTCGCCATCTCGAAGTAGGTTCCGAACACCGCGTTGTTCACGTGGCCGAGCGCATCCACGTCCCGGAACCGGACCTGGATATCCACGCGGACCTCGTACCCGTTCACGCTCACGCAGAGCCCCCTGCCCCGCCTTCTATCACACGACCACCAGCGTGTCATGGACAACACGCGTTGCGGGCTGCTATGCTGGTCACGCACGGGGTCAATGAAGGCTCCGCGCACACCGGGTGACAGGGTTCGCCCGAAAGGACAATCACCATGAGAACGTTGAAGGGGGTCACGTTAGCGGATGTGCAGGCCGTGTACAGCGGACCGGAAGGGGATCTGTGGGAGCTCATCATGGGCGAGCAGATCCACATCGGAGGCTTCGCATCGTCCATGGACCTTGCGACCAGGGCGGGTATCGGCGAGGGGATGAGCGGGGTGGACTTCTGCTGCTGCAACGGCGGCGGGATGCGCTTCCTCACGAAGTTTCGCGGCGTCGCTTCCATGACCGGCGTGGATGCGACCGAGAAGGTCCTCGGCCGTGCGCGGGAGCGCTGCAAGGCCCTGGAGCTGGGCAGCCGCATAGCCCTGGTCCAGTCCGACGTCTGCCAGAGCGGCCTTCCCTCCGACACCTTCGACTTCGCGTGGGGCGAGGACGCGTGGTGCTACGTCCCGGACAAGGCGCGCCTTATCGCGGAAGCCGTCCGCGTCGTGAAGCCCGGCGGCATCGTCGCGTTCACCGACTGGGTGGAGGGCGCAGTCCCGCTGACCGATGAGGAGTCCAACCGCTATCTCGCTTTCATGAAGTTCCCCACCCTCGAGACCCTGGGCGGCTACAAGGCCCTGCTCGAGAAGAACGGCTGCGAGGTGCTGGATGCGTCCGACACCGGCCGCTTCGCCCCGCACGTGGACCTCTACATCGACATGCTCACCAAGCAGCTCACCTACGATGCGCTCAAGATCATCGGCTTCGACGTGAAGATGATGGAGATGCTCGGCGGCGAGATGGTATTCATGCAGCGCCTCGCTCACGAGGGCAAGGCCATCCAGGGCCGCTTCATCGCTCGCAAGAAGTAGTCGGTAGTCCCGGCCAGCCCAGATTCTCCAGTGCCTCGCCCCCCAGCTCCACCTTGCCCGACGGCGTGGGGAAGCCGCGGTCCCGGTACTTCCGGAAGCGCCGCCAGTAGGGCTTGAGCCCCCCCTTGTCCGCTACCAGCTGCGAGTGCGTCAGGCCGAGCCGGACCAGCCGGTGATCGTGCAGCTCCTGCAACGTCTTCCAGGGCCACTGCGCTTCCTGCCCGAGGCGACACCCCAGGCTCCGCCAGAAGTCGTAGTCGTGGCGCCGCTGGCCCAACGGGGCCACCGCTGACTGCCCCGCGACGATCCCGCTGACGCCCTGCACCGCCTCGCTCAGGAACGGCCGCTCCATGAAGCTCGTGACGGGCAGCACGAAGTCCGCGAACGCTGCCGCGGGGGACATGCAGCTGTCCAATGCGACGTGCAGATCCAGCGCTTCCGACATCAGCGCGGACGCATCCGCCAGGCATTCCTCCGGTCCCCCCGCCGGGTTGTTGCACCACGAGATCAGGGCGCGCACCGGATAGGCCCCGCGGCCGGAGAGGGCGCGAAACACCGATTCGGCATCCGCGCGCAGGCAGTGCGATTGCTCGAGATTCCTGCCCGAGATGCGGCGGAAACCCGCGTTGCGAGCCTCCCATCCGGGGAAACCCAGCAGCGGGCAGCTCCCGGACCCGACCTGCTTGCCGCGCCGCTCTCCGGCCAGGACGTCGGCATCCTCCAGCTCCGCGTCGGAAACGAATGCGCGGCCCCGGTCTCCAGCCTCGGGAAAGTCCCGAAGCTCGTTGCCGCCAAACACGTCCAGGTTCCCGGTCACCGTGACGAGCGCCAGCAATGCCTGCTCCGTCGGCACGGCCTCCGGCCCGGCTGCGGTCCCCCGCCACAGCGTAGCGGGACGGCTTCCAGCATACATGCGCGCGGCCGCCACGATGTCCTCCGGGCTGGTCCCTGTGACCTCCGCCACCCGGTTCGGCGTGCAGTCCCTCACCGACGCGGCCAGCGCATCAAACCCCGTGCACCACCGCTGAACGAAGTCCGCGTCGTAGAGCTGCTCCGCCACCATCACGTGGAGCCAGCCGCGGGCCATCACCGCATCCGTGCCGGGGCGGATCTTCAGCCACACGTCCGCGTCGTCCACGATCGCGGTGCGCAGCGAATCCACCACGATGATCTTCGGCGACGGCGGCACGATCTTGAACCGAGCCGGCCCCCGCTGACTGCCCGCTCGCGGGACCATGCCCAGCGTGCGGAACAGCGCGTACGCCAGCGGCGGCCGCCGGGCGAGGAACTTCACCGGGATCTCCATCAGCGCGGGAACCAGCCTCGCGCCGGACCGCCGCGCGTCGAGCAACGGCCGCATCTTGTCCGCCACGAACGCCCACGCATCGTCCAGATCCATGCCCCAGAACACCGCGCAGTCGGTCACGCCGCCGCCGGCCGCGGTCAGGTCGCCACCGACCAGGAGCCGGTCCACGGCCTTCACGAAGGGCGGGCCCGCGCCGCCTGCGTCCACCACGTTCTGCGGGTTGCCAAAGTGGTTCGCAAACCGGGTGCGGGCCCACCGCACGTCCGAGCGGAGCCCCCCTTCCAGGAACGCCAGCGTCTCCGGCCCGTGCTCCCGCCGCAGCCGCAGAAGCATCCCGGCAATCTCGTCCAGCGCCCCCTCCCACGGCACCCTCTCCCACCTCCCCTCTCCCCGGCGACCGGCCCGCTTCAACGCGTATCGGAGCTGCTCGGGGTGGTACAGCCAGGCCGGCCCGGAGGCCGCGCGCTGGCACACGTAGCCCAGGCTCACGATGTCGTCGCGGCAGCCCGAAAGCTTCACCAGCATGCCCTTGTCGACGTGCGCTTGCAGGCGGCAGTTCGCCTGGCAGAACTGGCAGATTATGCTGTGGGTCTCCATGGCTTCCCGGGCCGGCCTCAAACGTGTCCTGATTCCCGCGTCCCTCCCCCCGCTGCGTCGCCGGCCGAAACGCAGTCTACGCCCTCGCGTGCACCAGGGCAAGACGCATGCGTCGCGCTGCCGGACGCACGCGGTGATGATCTGTTGATTTGACGTCCGCCATGCTGTAGATTCCGCGAAGTCGCACGGGGATGGACCCCGCGTCGACACGGACTTCACGTGGACGGTGGGAACTGACGAAGGAGGTTCTAGGATGTCTTTCAAATCGCTGACCGTGACGCTGCTGGTCGCCGCGCTGCTCGTGCCGGCGCTGGCCCAGGCACAGGACCCGGACGAGCCCAAGCTCAACGTCCGCCTCCTCGTGCAGCCCCAGATCCAGCTCGGGGACAAGATGAACCCCGCAGGCGACGGGTGGGGCAACGACTTCTTCCTGCGCCGCGCCCGCATCATCCTGGCTGGCAACGTCAACAAGTGGATCCACTTCTTCTACGAGACCGACAACCCGAACTTCGGCAAGGAGGGCAAGTTCGACACGAGCCTGTACACCCAGGACGCGTACGTCGACTTCCAGTTCATGCCCGAGCTCAAGGTCGCAGTCGGGCTCATCCTGCTTCCCTTCACCCACAACTCCCGGCAGTCCGCTGCCAGCCAGAACACCCTCGACTACCACAACTTCTACACCGGCAAGTTCATCGCGGAGAAGGGGTGGCGGGACATGGGCGTGGAAGCCCGCGGAATCATCGTCAACAAGGTCGACTACCGGCTGGGCGTATACAACGGGCTTCGGGGCACCAAGTGCCCGCCCGAGAACCCGGGGTGCACGATCCTCAACGAGGATGACATGCCGCGGTTTACCGGCCGCGTCGCGTTCAACCTCTTCGACCCCGAGCCCGATTACTTCTACTCCGGCATCCTGCTGGGCAAGAAGCTGGCTTCCGGCGAGCTGATGAAGATCGCATCCGTGGGTGTGGGCTTCGACGTGCAGCCCGGTGCGGTGCTCGACTCCAAGGGGAACCTCAAGGGCTACAGCGCGATCTCCGGCGACCTCTTCCTCGACTACCCGCTGGACGCCAACATGGAGATCGTTGCGCAGGCAGCGTTCCTGATGTACGACCGCGGGTACGTCCCGGGCAAGGATGCGGGCACCTTCGTGCAGGACGCCAACAGCGGCATGGGCTACTACGGCGAGATCGCGTTCCGCTACGGGATGTTCGCTCCGGTGTTCAGCTACGAGTCGTACGACGCGGACAACGGCGAGACCAACGATGCCACCAACATCCTCGGCGGCGTCAACATGTTCATCAAGGGCCACAACGCGAACGTCAAGCTCCAGTACGGCCGCCTCGACCAGGCCGGCGACACCAAGAACGTCGTCACCCTCCAGACCCAGCTGCTGTTCTAGTCAGAGCAGCCTCTCCGCCGCCTCGACCACCTTGTCCGCAATCGGCGTCACGCGGAATGAGATCAGACGCGGGTCGCGGGCCGCATCGATCGCGGACTTCGCAACGCTCTTGGCCGAAATGAGCAGGAGCGCGTTGGGAGGCGCAGACTCGCGGAAGCGCTCGTAGTAGGACGACCAGCGAAGCTTGCGCCACGGCCACACCACCTCGAGCAGGACGGTCTTGCTTCCCCTGTGGAACGCCAGGTCCGGCACGTACACGTCACGGCCCGACAGCGAGAGCACCTGGGACGTCTCCCCCAGCCGCATCCCCGGCGGGCACGCGGCTCGCAGCCGGTCGATGAGCTGCTGCATCTCCTCCGGCACCCAGGCTCCAACATCCCGCAGGTGGGACACGAGCCCCGTCTCCTGGTCCAGCGTCACGGTGTATCGCCGCCGCTTCCACCGGACATCGGCCACCGCGGTGAACTCCTCCAGCAGCAGCAGCGCGGGCAGGAACATCGCAAGGCGCACGCCGTACGCCTTGGTCTGGTCCAGCACCGACAACGGCCCGTCCACCTTGAGCGTCAGAGCGTCTCCCACCGACTCCACCGAGAACAGCAGACGGAAGAACTTCAGAAACCGGAAGAGCTGCCGCAGCCGCTTGGGCTCCGGCCGCGGGAGCACCACGTGCAGGCCTGCCGCGTGCAGCAGCACCCCCTGGGCCAGCTCCACGTTGTAGCGCTGGAGCAGCTCCAGCGGAAGCGTCGGCTCCACCCGCTCCAGGACCTGCTCCTCCTTCAGGTCGCAGAACATGCACCGCTCCACGTCCTGGCTGCGCAGGCCGAAGCGGGCCGCGACCTCGGACATCACCTGCGTGCGCTGCGGGTCGTCGGGCGAGACGCCGAGCGGGAAGTGCCGTGCGCCGCCATCGAACAGCGCGGCCCGGATCTCCCCCGCGGGCACATCCATGGGCGCCTCGAACTCGCACCGTTCCAACATCACCTCCACCAGGCCACGGTTGAGCTTCTGGTCCCCTGCTCCCTTGCGGAACTGGTCCGTCAGCTCGTCCAGCTCCCGCCGCGTCCGGCCCAGGCACCCCTCCACCAGGCCCACCACCGTGGCCGCGCGCTCCAGCAGCTCCTTGTTCTTCGCGTTGATGAACGCGGGGATCAGCGTGCCGCCCCCCTTTCCCCGAAACCGGAGGTGCTCACTTTTCAGCATGGCGCCTCCTCCGGTAAGCCTCGTGCTTCCGCCGCCGCTGGCTCATCCCCTCCTCGTGGGTGCCCCGCGCCACCACCTCGTACAGCACCGCTTCCTTCCCTTCCCGCTTCCTCAGGATCCGGCCGAGCCGCTGCACGTGCTCCCGCACGCTGCCGCTTCCGGACATGACCACGCCCACGTTGGCCTCGGGCACGTCCACCCCCTCGTTGAGCACGCGGGACGTCACCACCGCGGGGTAGTCGCCCTTGCCGAACCGCGTCAGGATCTCGGCCCGCTCCCGCGTCGGCGTCTGGTGGGTGATGACGGGCAGCAGGTGGCGACGGGAGATGCGGTAGGCCAGCTCGTTGACGTGGGTGAAGAGGATGATCCGGTCCCCGCGGTGCTGCTGCAGCAGGTCGCCCAGCACCCGGAACTTGGCCTCGGACTTGAGCGGGATGCTGCGCTGGAGCTGGTACGCGTCGAACACCTGGCGTCCCTCCGGAGACCGGCACGTCTGGAGCAGGAAGTCCTGCCACCCGGAGGGCGAGCCCATGCGGATGCCCTTGCGTGCGCAGAACGAGGTGTAGGTCTTGCGCGCCGCCTCGTACGCCAGCGTCTCCTCCGGCGTCAGATCCACCAGCTTCCGCACCGTGCGGTAGGGCGACAGGACGTCGCCCGCGATGCTGGACACCTTGAGCGAAAACGCAAGCGGTCCCACCAGCCGTTCGAGCTGCTCCTCCCCGCCGTCGTGCCGCTCCGGCGTCGCGGTCAGCCCCATGCGGAAGGGTGCGATGCACAGCCGTGCGATGAGCCCGTACATCGGGCCGGGCAGGTGGTGGACCTCGTCGAACACGATGAAGCCGAACCGGTTGCCGAGGCTGTCCATGTGCCGCACCGCGGAGTCGTACGTGATGACCGAGATGGGGTTCACGGTGAACTCGCCGCCGCCGATGATACCGGCTTTCACGCCGAAGAAGCTCTCCATGGCCCGCACCCACTGCGCCATGAGGTCCAGCGTGGGCACGACCACCAGCGTGCTGCGGCGGCACGCGGCAATGGCCATCTGTGCGACCACGGTCTTGCCGCTGCCCGTGGGCATCACCACGAGCCCGGCCATGCCCGCTTCCTGCCAGGCGTTGACCGCGTCCTCCTGGTGCGGGTACGGGCGGAACGTGCGCGGGGCCGTGAGCGCGTCCAGCACGGTGTACGCACGCGCTCGATCAATATAAGGAATGGAGCGGCCGGCCAGGCACTCCACCACGGCCCGGTAGTGGAACGCTTCCGCCCGGTAGTGCCCCACGCGGGTGTCCAGGATCACGTCCAGCTCGGGCACGAGCTCCATGTGCCGCTCCAGGCCCGGGAGCAGCAGGGTCCCCTGCTCGAAGACGATCTCGATCCCGCGTTCTATCCTGCCCTGCTCCCCTTCCATCCAAGCTCCCGCCTCGATTGCCCGAGCGCGGGCGGATTCTACGCGCACCGCACACAGAGATCAATTGCAGGAAGACGTGCTATAGCCCGGATCAGAGATCGGGCAAGCTGGTGGTGACGGGCATGCAATGGGACCCGGTGGGAAGGAAAGCGGGAGGGGGTGCAATCCCTCCCCTTTCCCCACGGCGGCTGAAGCCGGGAGTTGGGTGGTCGCTCTTGTTGTCTCGCCCCAACCGAGACGGCGCCCGGGTCTGTTCCGTCTGGAGCACCATGGAGATGGCGCTGCAGCCTGAATCCGCGGAGACGGTCAGGTTCACTTTGTGGAGGTGAGACAGGAGGCGCAGGGCGAGGCCGAAGAGGATTTGGATTGCCGCCAGGATCTGGCCGAGGTCGGCGTCGCTCCATTGCTTGGCGAATTCAGGGTCGACTTCCTCCGTAGACGGCGTTGGCCCTGTCTTCGTGCTCATCATGCCACCTCCCGGCGCGTTGCACTTCCTATCTCGCCCGAAGCACCCGACCCGGTCTCGATGTCGTCTCCTCCGACGGGAGGCGCTATTCCGCACCGCCGTGCTCAATGGCACGAGAACTTGAACTCCTCCTGCTCGAACGTCTTGGTTTCAAGCCGTGAGACCTCGGTCTTGGCCCCGTCCACCTCAAGGTAGCACCCGCTCCAGTCCGACCCCTCTCCGTCCATGAGCATACTGTTGTTGAAGAAGACTACCGCGTTTCCAGGGCACATCCTAAAAGTAATGAAGGTACTGCCGCCGTCCGTGAGGCGCTGGACGTCGAGAACTTCCTTCTGCTGCATGTCGCCGGGGACCCCGTACCAAAGTTCGAAATCCTCGTAGCTCCAGTCGTATGTCGGGACCGTCACAAGGAGGTAGCTGCCCCCCTCAACTTGTGCGAAGTACTCAATGTCCTTCGTGCTCGGCAGCCCTTGGACCGACATGCCCGACAGTTGGGAGGCGTCGACCGACTCGAGGGCCGTGCACTCCGCGTTCGGCCTCTCCGGCACCCAGTCTGTGTCAACGTCTTCCGAGCACCACCACATCTCGCTGGAGCCGTCCCTAGCAGCCAAGACGTACAGTGCTGGCAGAGAATCTCCGTCACCATAGGTGAGCACCATCTTGTCTGCGCCGGACTCGCCGCCCGAATATGTGGAGCCACGGACATCCTTGCGCACGAGCGCCCCGCCTTCCGACACGAAGACACGTTCGTCGTCGTCAGAACCCTCATTCGGCGCCGCCACGACGTAGTAGGTGCCGTCTGGTGCCTTGCCGGCAGCGAGGACCTGACCCAGGTCCTCTTGCGTCACCTCGAATTCGAACGGATCACAGCCCGCTGCCTGAGACGAGCAAGTTCCAGCATCGTCCCCGGCGTCGCACGACAACACGGACAAGACGAGCAGACCACCGAACAGCGCCAGGCTCCCTGAGTCCCGCATCGCCAACCTCCATTTCGGCCGCCATGCATCAAGAGGTTCGGGCCATACCCCTCAGGTTCAACCATACGCCCGCGGGCGGGTGCGTTCAAGCGCGGGAAGGCGCGGGGCAACAGAAGGCTGGAACGGTCGGAGTAATGGCCTGCGCCCAGCCATGTTGGCGGTACTGCCCCCCAGGAGCACGGCGTGCTGATGCCTAGCCTGGATTCCCACGGACCGGTCGCCAGCTAACGCTTGTGGGGCAGATCCCCCGCACCAGGAAGGCACGGTTCTGTTGCCCCCCCCTGCCCTTTCTTCCCCCGCCGGGGGGAGTACCCCGAGGCGAAGCCGAGGGGGGAGGAGGGCGTCACTCGCTGGCTGTGCCGTGGCCAGGGTCTTGGGCTTGGAGGGCACGGGCTGGCTGTGCCACACGCTGGATCGCACCCAAGACGTGCTAGTTGACGGTTGCGGAATCGCCGGCCGGCCGTGCGGGCGGGCTCAGCTCCAGGTCAAGGCTGTGCGTGGGCACATCCGGGACTTCCACCGACTTCAACAGGAACGACCGGACCTCGCGAGACCCGCGAGCCTTGAGCGGTGCCAGGGCCACCACGTCCGCTCCGGGTTGCGCGACCAGCGCAGTGGTCTCGCACGTCACCACGCCGCCCACGGGCGCGACACGCGACAGGCGCACCGCGAACTCCACCTCGCTTCCGTGCACGAGCCAATCCAGCGGACCATCCAGCTTCCCGTCCGAGTACACAACGCCCGTCGCCACCCCGATCTTCACGCCGACCCCGACGTTCCCGGACAGGCTCAGCTGCTCCACCGCGACGCTCAGCGCCGCGGCACACTGCACCGCGTCCATCACGAAGTTCTGCGCGTCGCTCATGTACCCGAACAGCACCTTGAGCTCCGCTCCGCTGTCGTAGCACACCACCCCCCCGCGCTGCTCCACCAGGCTGAACCAGGGCTCCAACCCCGCGCCGATGGCCTGCCGAAGCTCCTCGGCCCGGTACGGATCGTGGAGCCCCTCCAACGGGGCAAACCGCACGTGCATCATGGAGTAGCGGTCGGCAACGCACTGGGAGTCGGGCTCCGCGGGCAGGGACCTGCCGGAGTCCCCCGCACGTCGGTTCGCGAACTGCTCCTCCTCCAGCAGGATACCGGGCCGCACCTGCGTGTCGATGAAATCCGCCAGCTCGATGGACGTGGCCGGCAGGATGCGCAGGCGCTCCTGGGAGCACATCGGCCGGCCGGAGTAGGACACCACCGGCAGATCCACGCTGTGATCGCTGGGAGGAACCAGCAGGATGGACGTTCCCGCAGCCGGCCCCTCGGACGACGCCATGGCCGTCTCCGCATACTCCGGGATGCGCACCAGCAGGCTGCGGACCCGCGCCGCGCTCCGGTGCCGGTTCTCCGCCTTCTTGCTCATGAGCCGGGAAACGAGCTCCTCCAGCTCGTCCGAGACCACCAGGTCCGGACACGCCTCCCGCAGCCGCGGCACCGGAGCCCGGAGCTGCCGCTTCAGGATCTCGACGGGCGGGCCGCCGCAGTAGGGCGGCGAGCCCGTAAGCATCTCGAACAGCACGATGCCCGCGGAGTAGAGGTCCGACTCGGGCTGAGCATCCTTGCCCCGGATCTGCTCGGGGCTCATGTACGCGGGAGTGCCGCACACCTCCCGGCTGGCTCCCGCTCCCGTGGTCCCGCTGAACTGCGCGATGCCGAAATCCAGCAGCTTCACCCGGGTGGCGCCACCGTCCTTGACCAGGAATACGTTCTCAGGCTTGAGGTCCCGGTGGATGGTGCCCTGCGCGTGGGCAGCGGCCAACGCCGCGGCAATCTGCGAGAAGATCCCCACGGCCCTGTCGGGCGGCAGTCGCCCCTCGCGGCGGACGAGGCGGGACAGCGTCTCCCCTTCCAGCAGCTCCATCGCGATGTACAGGTACCCCACGTCGGTCCGGCCGAAATCGATGACCTTCACGATGTTGGGATGGTTGAGGCGCCGGGCCATGCGCGCCTCGGTGAAGAACTGGGATACCGCCCGCTCCTCGGCCGAGTACTTCACCCGCAGGACCTTGACCGCGCACTGGGTCCGGTTCACCGCGTCGAGCCCGCGGTAGATCTTCGCCATGCCCCCGGTGCCGATGAGCTCCAGCAGCACGAAGCGGCTGTCGAACACGTTCCCGGGCCTGGGCAGCGACGCCGGAGCGCTCAGGAGGTGAACGCCGCAACGCGGGCACACGGTCCGCTCCGCTTCATACTGTCTCTTGCACCGGGGACAAAACAGCGGGTGATCGGTCACGGCAGCTCTCAGTCCCTATAGTCAAGTAATACTGACCAGAGACTAAGGCCGGATCAGATCGCTGGCAAAAAATCGGGTCTTATCCTTCTACGATCGCCTCGGTGGGGCAGACGTCCTGGCACTTGCCGCAGTCATTGCACTTGGCAGTTTCGATCTTGTAGATGGGATCCCCTTCGAGGATGGCGGTCTCGGGGCACTCCGGCAGGCACGTCCCACACGCGATGCATTCTTCCGTGATCTTGCGAGGCATTCAAACCCTCCGTCGGTGTTGTCACTCTGCCGCGGGATCGCGGCGGGCCCGCGCACCGCACAGGCCGCGCAGAAATGTACTCGCCGCTTTGCCTTCGTCAATAGAAATGTATATAGTCGGCCCCGGCTGACTGACGGAGGCCCGCAATGAGACCCTTGTCCGCCCTGCTTCCAGTGCTCCTGATCGTGGCAGCCCTCGCCGGATGCTCCTCGTCGTCCGGTGATGCCGACACCACGGACGCGGCCGTACCGGAGACCACTCCGGACGCAACGGAGGACGCCCCTGCCGACGTGCCCGCGGACCGCGCCCTGCTGGACGCACCGGATGCCGCGCCTCCGGATGCAACCGCGGAGGTCTCCCCGTTCCCGCTGGCCGAGCTGACCGACCCGGTCCCGCTCCGCTTTGGCCTGGCAGGATCCCTGCTGGCCATTCCCCTCGGCATCCCCATCTGCGGGTTCATGCCTCCCAACAAGCCGCAGTCTCCCTACTCCGACCAGTTCCCGGGCTCGTCCACCGTCTACATGCACCCTACCGTCCGCGTGCTCGTACTGGAAGGAGGCACCTCGCGGCTGCTGCTGGTACGCATGGACCTCATCGGCGTCAACACCTCCATCGTAGCGCGCGTGACGCACGAGCTGAGCGAGCTGACCGGGTACGACTGGACCGGCAAGGTCATCCTCACCGCGACCCACACCCACTCCAGCGCGGGCCGGCTCTCCCCCGGCTTCATCTGGCAGACGCTGGCAGACTCGTTCTTCCCCGAGCTGTACGAGCGCCTCGTGGCGCAGATCGTAGGCCTTGCGGCCGACGCCCTCGTGACCATGACGCCCGGCGAGATGGGCTATGCAGTGGTCGAAACCGATGCGCTGCACGACGACCGCCGCTGCGAAAACCCCGACGTCATCGACAATCGCCTCCACATGCTCCGCTTCGACGCGGAAGGCAAGCCCCGGGCGCTCGTGCTGGTGCACTCGCTGCACGGCACCGTGCTGGGTGTCGATGAACAGCACCTGAGCCGCGACGTTATTGGAGGCCTGGAGGAGAAGGTGCGCGAGTCCTTCGAATCGCCCGTCCAGGTGATGCTCTTCCAGGCAGGAGCCGGCGATGTCGCTCCCGGTGACGCGGAGTACTCGAAGGACGGAGACCTCCCCGCCATCCCCAGCGGGTACAGCCGCATCGAGGCGGTCGGCAGGGAAGCCGCCAAGATCGTACAGGAAGCAATGCCGGGCATGAAAACCTCGGCCGACATCGCCATCCAGTCCCTCTCCCACTACGTCCCTCTCTCCCTGGAAGCCATCGGCTACAAGGACGACGAGTTCCCCTTCCCGGGCGGCGGCGCGTACTGCGGAATGCAGGTCGATTCCGAGTGCTGGAGCGGCGAGCCCAAGCCCATCCCCGGCTTGAACAAGTCCTGCCTCGACATCACCCTGTCCGGAGAGTCCGCTCCGGACCGCACGCTCATCTCGGCCGCACGCATCGGCGACATCCTGCTTACGACCGTTCCGGGCGAGCCCGTCACGCAGATCATGCTGAACGTGGAGGACGGGATCCGCAAGGCGTTCCCGGACCAGGAGAACATCATCGTCATCGGGTACGCACAGGACTACACCGGCTACAGCACCCCGGAGTGGGACTGGTGGCAGGGCGGGTACGAGGCGTCCGGTGCAATCTGGGGACCCAAGCAGGGCGACTACCTCACCGGTGCGTCCGTCGCAGTCGCTACCGAGCTCATGGACCCGGCCAAGACCCCGCCGTTCACGGATCCCGGCCCGTTCCCGCTGCTGGCCCCCGAGGTCGGCCCGTTCGTGCCGACGCGCAGCAAGGATGCTGGCAAGGTCATCACCAGCCCGGCCGCTTCCCTGGCACAGGGAGAAACTGCGGTGTTCGAGTTTACCGGCGGTGACCCCTGGCACCTCCTGCCCCTGGTCGTGCTGGAGCAGAAATCGGGCGATGCGTTCAGCCCCGTCCTGCGGCACAACGGCACGCCCGTGGATTCAACCGGCTACGAGTTCGTGGCCACCCTGAAGCCGGAGCCCGCATACGACGCGGTCGAGGGAGCGGCCATCCGCAAGTTCACCTGGCGCTTCGAGATGCCCACGTCCCGCCGCGTCGAGACCACCGCATTCCCCCTGGAAGGCACCTACCGCCTCACCGCGACGGGCGAGTACCTCGACTCCTCCTCCGGAGAGCTCAAGCAGTACAGCGTCTCGTCAGATCCCTTCGACGTGAAGTAAGCCGCAGGCCGCAACGCGGTTGACCGGTCCGAGGATCCCGGGTCAGGCGCCCCCCCCCGGGCTGCCCCGGAAGCAGAGCGGCTCCTGCCAATCTGCTACTCGCAGCGCGTCCACTACTCCAGCAGGGACTCGGCCGTGCGCACGTCCGTGATCAGGTAGTCCAGGTAGTTCACCGCGGCCTTGATGGCTGCCACCTTGTGCACGCCGCCGGCCGCACCCACGACCCGCGTGCGGCTCCGGCTGTCGAGGCGCCGCGCCCGGCTCGTCTCGCGGAACCGGGAATGCGTGAACACGTGCCGGAAGTAGCTCAGATCCTCCCCCTTGTTCCGGTACACCGGCTCTCCCGACCGGTTGAGCGGCCAGTACGAGATCTCTCCCACCACCCCCCGCTTCTTGAGCGCCGCGGCGTCGTGGGTCACCACGTGCGTCAGGAAGTCGAAGCCCGGCGTGATGCCGTGGTGCGACAGCTCCTGCGTCAGCGCTCCGATGCCCACGAAGAACCAGTGCGGGTTGAACGCACGCTCGAACAGCGCCTGGTCCAGCATCTCCTGCACCGCGTCCCGGCCCAGCATGTCCACGAGCGCGGGCGGAAGCGTGTACGCGGTGCCCCGGCAGAGGGGAAAACGGTCCAGGAACAGCACCACCAGTGACGTGGGGGTGACCACGTGGAACTCGTTGACCGACACCACCGAGTCGGTGAACACCTGCAGGTTGGAGTACCTGCCGTGGATCCGCTTGATCATCTCCCGGATCGTCAGGCTGCACGAGAACGTGACCGTCTCGCCGTCCCTCACGTGCTCGTCGAAGAAGCGCGCCGCCTGGTAGCCGACCAGCGCCCGGAGCACCTGCTCGTCGTAGGACTTGTAGGGGCTTCCGACAACGATGGCGCCGTCCAGGTCGAACTCCTCGCGCAGCCGCACCTCCAGCGTCCCGTTGCGGGGCAGAGCGACCGTGATGTCCAGCAGCTTGTAGGCCCCGCGCTTCAGGTTCGTGATGTCCTTCGGGTAGATCGGACCGACCTCCCGGTCCACGAACTCGCTCTTGAGATAGTCGATGATCTCCTCGTTGGACGGAAACGCGGAGTGCTTGCCGAAGGACTCCTTGATGAACTCCGCGATGGCCAGCTCCTTGAGCGTGTTCGGGATCTTCTTCGACTTCGGCGCCATGGTACCCTCCTTGCGACTGTCCAGCGTACTCCTCTTGGCGTCCGGCCACAACGCCTACATCGCGTCGCGCAGGAAGACCACCCATGCGGTGGTGCGTTGCCTGAGCCTCTCCGACTCCAGGCTCCGTCGGAAGCTCACCAGCGCTTCCGGCTGCATCCCCGCCCCCACTTCGAGGATCCCCTTCACGAAAAACGCGGGATACTCCGGGTCGAGCTCGTGCACTTCGGCCAGGAGCGCGAGCTTCCGCTCGATGCCGAGGTGCGCCGCGGCCTCCACCTTCCACTTGAGCACCACGCCCCGCTCGAACTCCGTGACGTCCGTGCCCAGACGGCCGGAAGCGGCATTCATCCAGTTCTCCACCCACATGAGCCGGGCCAGCAGGACCTGGTCCCGGTCGAGGCCGCCACCGCGGCTCACCAGGCCCGACGCCCGGGCCCGCGTCATGTAGTCTCCGGCAAGCGCCACCAGGGCACGGACGTCCTCCTGGCCGGCGTTCGCCCTGAGCCAGTCATCGGGATCCTGCCCCGATCCCGCCATCTGCCCGACCACCTTGTCCAGGCGCGTGGCGAACTCCCGGGCCAGGTACGTGCCGACCGCCAGGTATGCGTCCGAACCCTGGCTTGAGAGGAACGCGTCCACCTCCCTGCCCAACCGCGCGGACAGGTCCCGGACATCCCGGGCGTCCGCGGCCGGCCCCATGACCGCCAGGTTGAGCCGCATCAGGGCGTGCGACAGCCCCTCGAACCGCTCGGGCGGCGGGAGCAGGGCCAGCCTCTGCTGCCACAGCCGTTCCAGGTGCGCTTCGCCCTCGGTCCCGGGCCGCCAGAAGTCCAGCGCCCCGTCGGGCTCCTGGTAGCGAGCCGTCGATGCGACCGCAGCCACGGCCAGCACCAGCAACGCCCCGGAGACCGCTGCCACGGAGAAGTTCCCGCTCATCGTCCCCCCTCCCCTGCGGCCGCTGCCCGGGCGACCGGACACGCCTGCTGCGAATCGCCGAAGAACGGCCCCAGCACGTCCGGCAACGCGGGGGCCAGGCTCACCTCCGGAGCCTCCCCTCCCAGGACCGGGTAGTGCAGGGACCAGTAGACCGGGACCATCCCCACGATCCGCTTCACGTAGCCCACCGTGTTCGGGTACGTCACCTGCTCCAGCAGCTCGTCCCCGGACAGGCCGGCAAACCGCGAGAGCCACCAGGAAGCGGTCCCGGGCCCCGCGTTGTAGGCGGCCAGCGCGACGGCCCAGTTGCCGTGGTGCCGCACCAGCAGGCCGGCCACGTACATCGCACCGAGCCTCAGGTTGTACCCGGGGTCCTTGAGCTGGCGGGCCCTGACCGGCGGCTCCTTGAGGCAGTGGACCGACACGTCCGTGCCCGTGCTCGTCTTGACCTGGAACAGCCCCACCGCATCCGCCTTGGAGACCACGTCCGGCTGGTAGTTGCTCTCGAATCTCACGATGGAAGCTGCCAGCGCCCTCGGAAGACCGGCCTCGTCGCTGGCCTCGGCAAGGGGCCCTGCAAAGGCCAGCTTCGCGAGGCCCCGCCAGAGCCGGGCCCCCGTGGTCCACGGGGCCGGAAGCCCTCCTGCCAGCCGCCGCAGACGCGCCGCGTCCGACAGCCCGGCCCGCATCCACGCGGACGCCATGAGCCCGAAGGCAGCGTCCCCGGCCTCGACTCCTGCCGAGGCCAGGCGCAGCTCCTGGAACGCTTCCTCCCAGAGGCCCAGCCGGTACAGCTCCACGCCCGCGGCCAGCTGCGGCGCGACAAGGGCGGAGTTCGGAACCTCCAGCGGGCTTACGGCCATGCGCGACGGGAGCCATGCCTCGGGCGCGGCTGCTCCCATCTCCGCGAGCCGGCCCAGGGCCATGGGGCCGTAGTAGTCCCCGGCCCCGGCCCCGAGCATCGCCAGGATGTCCGTGGCCGCTCCCCGGGAGCCGGCCACTGCCAGAGTTCGGGCCTTCCAGTAGAGCGCCATGGTGCCGTACCGCTCGAACGCGGACCTCTCCACGCCGGAGCACAGATCGCCAAGACGGGTCAGAGAAGCCAGCGCCGCGTCGGTCCGGGCAGCGAGAAACCCGAGGAAGCCGTCCAGCCAGAGCGCATCGCAGAGCCGCTCACCGGGAAACGCCCGCTCGAAGAACCGCTCCAGGTAGCTGGCTCCGTGAAGGGGCAGCCCCTCGCGCACGGACAGCGTCGCCAGCCGCACGAGCAGCGGATGGTCCAGCGGAAAGCCCGGGTCCAGCTCGCGCAGAGCGTCGTAGTCCTCCCGCGCCTCGAGGTCCCTGTCCAGCCCCTCCAGCGCCCGACCCTTCATGTACATCGCCAACGCCTTCTGCCGCACGGTCCGGGCCGCGGACAGCGCTTCCTCGAAGTGCGCGAGCGCCTCCTCCTTCCTTCGGTACTCCCGGTCCACCGCACCGGCCAGTATGGCTTCCTTGTAAAGGAGCCAAGGGTCCTTCTTCTTCTTCTTCTTTGCGAGGGGAGCCAGCTCCCGCGACCAGGCCGAAGTCGACTCCCGCAGCAGGAGGCGGATGAGCTCCAACACGCGGAAGTCCTTGCCCTCCAGCCGCTTGAGCCGTGCGGTGACCGCCGCGGAGTACCCCTCGGAGTACAGGTACAGCTCCCGGAGGACCTCCCGCGCCCGGTCGGCCCGCCCCACCTTCTCCATCAGCCGGGCGTGGAGGAGAAGGAGGCCGTCCCGGGCCTCGCCCAGGGGCACTGCAGGCAGCGCCCGGTTCAGCGCTTCGATGGCCCCTTCGAAGTCCTTGCGCTTCTCCTTGATGCGGGCGATGCCCGCCAGAGCCCTGGGCGCCAGCCACCGCACCTCCCGGGCGATGCCGAACATCTCCTCCGCCTGGTCCGTGCGCCCGGCCTGTTCGTAGTGCTCACCCAGCTCGAGTGCGGACAGCGGGGCCAGCTTGCCGGCCCCGCGGGCCACGGTCAAGAGGGCCTTCTCGTACTTCCGAACGTCCGAGGCCAGCCGCCAGCAACGCGCCACCAGGAACCGCACGGACTCCTCGGGCACGGACCTGGCCTTTGCCAGCCGTGCGGCCGCTTCCGCGAACTTCCCCTCGGCAGCCAGCCCGAACGCTGCCTCGAATTCCGCGTCCTGGACGGTATAGGGAGCCGTCTGCAGCGTGATGCGGACAGCGGGTCCGGAGCCGGCAAGGGCGAGCGTTGCGCCCGTCCAGGCGGCCGCGGCCGCAAGCAGGAACACCACGACCCGGGAGTACCGCACCCTCTCCACGGCTTCGGCTCCACTACAGACTGATGGTCTCGCTCTCGCCCGCCAGGTTGTCAAACCGGGTGAACGCGGGCGTGAACTGAACCTTGACGGTCCCAATCGGGCCGCTGCGCTGCTTGCCGATGATGAGCTCCGCCTTCCCCTTGTCAGTGGAGTTCTTCACGTAGTACTCGTCGCGGTAGATGAACACGATGACGTCCGCATCCTGCTCGATGGCTCCGGACTCGCGCAGGTCCGAGAGCTGCGGCCGCTTGTCCCCGCGGGCTTCCAGCGTCCGGTTGAGCTGGGAGAGGGCGACGACCGGGACCTCCAGCTCCTTGGCAATGGCCTTCAGCATGCGCGAGATCTCGGAGATCTCCTGCTCGCGGGAATCGGTCCGGCCCGAGCCCCGGATCATCTGCAGGTAGTCCACGAGGATCAGGTCGCACAGCCCTTCCTTCTTGAGGCGCCGCGCCCGCGCACGAAGGTCGAGGATGGTGAGGGCCGGCGTGTCGTCCACGATGATGGATGCGTGGAGCATCCGCTTGAACGCCTCGATGAACAGGGTCATCTCGCCGCCGCCCAGCCGCCCCTCGTGCACGCGCCGTGCATCGACTCGCGCCTCGCAGGCCAGCATGCGCAGCGCCAGCTCGTGCCGCGACATCTCGAGGGAGAAGATCACCACGTTCTTCTTGCCCTGCAGCGCCACGTTGCTCGCGATGTTCAGGGCAAGCGCCGTCTTCCCCATGGAGGGCCGTGCCGCCAGGATGATCAGGTTCGACTTGTGCAGGCCGGACATCCGGTCGTCAAGGTCCACGAACCCGGTCTTGATCCCCAGCACCGAGTCGCCCGACTTGAGCCGGGCCTGGATCTCCTTGTACACGTCCTCCACGATGTCCGGCATCCGGTAGTACGTCGGCTGGTACTTCTCCTGCAGCAGGGACGACAGGCGGGCATCCGCGTCCGAGAGAAGCTCCTCCACGCTCGACCGTGCGGAAAGCCCCTCCTCCATGAGGCCGCGGGCCAGGTCCACGAGCCGCCGTTGGAGCGCCTTGTCCTTCACCGTGCCCAGCAGGTACTCGAGGGCTGCGGGGCTCGACTGGTAGTCCGCCAGGTCGCTCAGGTACGCGAGCCCCCCCACCGACTCCAGCAAGCCCGCGCGCTGGAGCCCGTCTGCGACGGAGTGCCGGGAGATGACCTTTCCCTCCACGTGCAGAGCGTGCATCGCGGCGAAGACCTCCCGGTTCGCATTGGAGAAGAAGTCCTCCACGGTCACGCGGCTCATGACCGTGTCGAACACGTCGGGCGAAAAGAACACCGTGGCCAGGATGCTCTTCTCCGCACCGACATCGCTCGGGATCTGGGGAGCCTGCCCGCCTTCCTTCTTCATCCGCGTTGCTCCAGGTACGGTTGAAGCCCCTCCATGAACCGTGCGAACTCGTCGAGCCCCAGCTGCTGCGACCCGTCGGAGAGCGCGGCTCCGGGCGCGGGGTGGACCTCCACCATGAGGCCGTCTGCGCCCGCGGCCAGAGCGGCCCGGGACAACCGCAGCAACAGGTCCCTCCGGCCCGCCGCGTGGCTCACGTCCACGATGATGGGCAGGTCCGTCGTCTCCTTCACGAGGCACACCGACGAGAGGTCCAGCGTGTTGCGCGTCGCAGTCTCGAACGTCCGGATCCCGCGCTCGCACAGGACCACGTTCCGGTTGCCGCCAGACATCAGGTACTCCGCGGCCAGGAACATCTCCTCGGTGGTGGCGCCGAAGCTCCTCTTCAACAGGACCGGGCGGCGGATCTCTCCGAGTCGCTTGAGCAGGTCGTAGTTGAACATGTTGCGGGCACCCACCTGCACCACGTCCACGAGCTCCACGAAACGGGCCAGAGACGTGACGTCGGTCGCCTCGCTCACGCTGCGCATGCCGTGCCGGGAAGCGACCTCGGCCAGGATCTCCACCCCGCGCATGCCCAGCCCCTGGAACGCGTACGGGGAGGTGCGCGGCTTGAACCCGCCGCCCCTCAGGAACTGTACGCCCAGGGCCTTGAGCCTCCGGGCCGCGACATCCAGGGTCCGCTTCTGCTCCACGGCACACGGGCCCGCGATGATGATGGGCTTGCCTGCGCCGATCGGGATTCCACTGACGTCCACCCCACGGGGCGCCATCTCCCGCATCTTGACCTGCAGCTTCTCCTCGGCTCCCAGCTGCATCTGCGCGAGACTGGCCCGGAACACCTCGCGGAAGATGTTCTCGACCGTTGTACGGCTCATGGGCCCCGGGTTGTGCGCCAGCAGCCGCGCCATCTGGTCCCGCTCCCGCATCGGGTCGTACATGGGAAGCCCGAACTTCAGCTTCTGGTCCCGCACCTGCTCCACCAGCTGCGTGCGCCGGTTGAGCAGCTGCAACACCTTCTCGTTGACCCCGTCGATCTGCTCGCGGAGGTCATCGATCCTGCTCTTGCCCCGAACCGTCATTCCCCCCTCCCAGGACCACGGAGTGTATACCGCGCTGCCGCCGCTTGTCCACCGGTCCCGACCACCGCGGCCCTACAGGCTCCATCGGGTGCCGCACAGGCGGCAGCACTCCGGCGGCGATTCGGAAGCAAACTGCTTCCGCAGCTCCCCGTATGCGGGCCCGCTCCAGAGCGTGGCAAACCGCGTCTCGAAGACGTTGCCGAGCACGAAATCGCCGGCGCGGCCGGCCGCGGTAAACGGCGTGAGGCAGCACGGAAGCAGATTGCCGTTCGCGGTCACGTAGGCAGCGGCGTACGGGCGACGGCACTCCTGCCACGGCCGGAGCGCTCCGGCTCCCTCGTCCGCCGCAGACCGGTCGCCCGAGCCCCACAGCGACACGCCGAGCTCCCGGGCCACCCGGTCCGCTTCGGCAAGATGCGCCCGGTCCGCGTCGGTCCGCCGGCCGAACACCGCCTCCCCCTCGACCGCGTCCCCCCTCCCCATGAGGATGAGACGCTGCACGTACACCTCGCGGACCCCGAGGCGTGCGGCATCCCGCACCAGGGCGGCAAGGTAGCGCAGCCGGGACCTGCCCTCGGTCATCCAGAACGAGACCGCGGGAACCGCGGCCCCCCGGGCATCCCGGAGCGTGATGAGACCCTCCACGTTGCGATACACGCGGCCCAGGTTCCCGCCGGACCTCACCTCCCGGTACAGGCCGGGGTCCGGCATGTCCACCGACACCCTCAGCTCGTGCAGGCCCGCGTCCACCAGCCGCCCGGCGACCGCCCGTGTCAGCAAGACTCCGTTGGTGTTGAACAGCACGTGCGCGCCCCGGGCTACCGCGAGCGCGACCATCTCGTGCACCCTGCGGTGCAGCAGCGGCTCCCCCATCCCGTGCAGCACGATGCGCCGAACGCCGGGCACCTGCTCCAGCACCTCCCGAAACCGCTCCAGCGGCATGTCCGCCTCGGGTTCACCCGGGAAGAACGTGCGGGGACACGTGGAGCAGGCAAGGTTGCACCGGTTGGTCGGCTCCACGTACAGTGTCTCGGGTCCCTTCATCCTTCAGCCCACCCGGAGCAACGATAGTGTCGGCCGACCCGCGGTTCCAGTGGCTGGGATGAAGCCGGCCGTGCGCGGCGCTACCGGCACTTCTGCTTCTGCGGGATCGTCTGGCCGATGCACGAGCCGCAGCCCGCGCAGTTCAGGCACCAGTTGCCTGCCACGCCGCATGCGGGAGCCGGCTGGAACCAGCCTGCGCTGCAAGGTGCCTCGACGCACGAGGAGTTGTACTGCGCCTCGTTGTTGTTGTCGCAGTTGTAGTCGAACCCGCCGCACCAGTTGACGGGCTCCGCGTAGTACTTGGTCTGGCCCGGGAACGCGAGCGGATCCGCGTCGCAGCAGTCCTCGGGGAAATCCTTGGACCCGGCAGGGGGCTGGCAGTAGCAGATCTCGGTCCCCGCAGAGCCGTCGCCGTCCTTGTCCACCCAGTAGGGGATGCACCCGTCCGCGTCGGCCTCGTTCTGCTCGCCGTTGCAGTTGTCGTCGTAGGTGGTGGAGCAGGACTCGGCCCGGCCCGGGTACACTTCCTTGTTGCCGTCGTTGCAGTCGTTGCCGTTGGGCGCGGTGTAGACCGACTGCGGGTTGCAGATGCACACGGGCTGGCCCATGCCGAAGCCGTCCCCGTCCTTGTCCTCGTACCACGGGTCGCAGTTGGCCGCGCCCATGTCGTTGGCCGTGCCGTTGCAGTTGTCGTCCACGTCCAGCGTGAAGCAATCCTCCTTCGCCTTGGGATTGATGCTCTTCTCGAAGTCGTTGCAGTCCAGGACATTGTCCGCGTTGTAGGGCGCCGCAGGCTCGCACGCACACGTGGATTCCGGCACACCGTACCCGTCGCCGTCGCCGTCCAGGTAGAACATCTTGCAGTTCAGGCCGCCGACCATGTTGAAGCTGCCGTCGCAGTTCTCGTCCACCGTCGGCGTGGCGCAGTCCTCCATGACGCCGGGCCGCACGTCGCTGCTGTTGTCGTCGCAGTCGTCCGAGTTCCCCGCGGTGTACGGTGCGGAAGGATAGCACAGGCACTGCGTGTCCGACGTGCCGTACCCGTCCCCGTCCGCGTCCTTGTAGAAGATCTGGCAGCCCGCGGCGTCCGGGACGTTGTCCTTGCCGTCGCAGTTGTCGTCATAGCCGGTGGAGCAGGTCTCGGTGGCCCCAGGGTAGACCTGGCCGTTGGCGTCGTTGCAGTCTCCGTCGCAGCCCCGGACGCTGTCCCCGTCGCCGTCCGCCTCGTTGGCAGGCACTCCGCCCTCGCAGTCGTTGTCCACGCCGTCGCACGCCTCGACCTGGCCGTGGTACCGCTCCGGGTCATACGGCGCGCAGTCCGACGTGTTGGGGTCGCCGTCGCCATCCATGTCGTCGTCGCACGCGTCCCCCTTGCCGTCCTTGTCGAAGTCCTCCTGCCCCCCGTTGGCCGCGGTGGGGCAGTTGTCCGCGTAGTCCGCCACGTTGTCGTTGTCGTCGTCGTCGTCGTTGCAGTTGGGAATGCCGTCGCCGTCGTCGTCGGGCGATCCCTCGTCGATCTGGCCGTTGCAGTTGTCGTCCTGGCCGTTGCACAGCTCCACCGCCGGCGTCGGAGCAGAGCACGCGGTCAGCCCGGTCAGAGCGCAGAAACGATCCCCTTCGCACTTCCCGTAGAGGTTCTGGATGTAGCACGTGGTCCACGCACCTTCGGTCGTAAACCGGTCCGAGCACGCGCACTCCGCACCGTTGGACACCTTGATGCACTGGTCCGCAGGCTTGCCGAAGATGTCCACCACACCATGGCACTCGTATCCGCCCGGGCACGGCACGCCGCCGTAGCAGTCGCCGCCGCAGAACGCCCCCTTGGCCCCGAGGGGCACGCACCGGTCCCCGGTGTCCACGCCATTGGAGAGGCAATCCTGGTTCGTGCTGCAGGGCCGGCAGATGTTGCCCATGGACGGGACGCACACGCTCCCCTCCACCCCGGCAAACGGGAGGCAGCGGAACGCGGACGGGCACGAGCCCGGCACCGCAGGGTCACACGCGGCCGAGCACACCTGGCCGGTCGCGGCGTACAGGCACAGCGGGAACTTGCAGTCCCCGGCAACGGAGCACTTCGCTCCCAGCTCGCCCGCGGGCGGCACATAGACGTCAATTTCGTCGGGTCCCCCCTCGTCCTTCTCTTCCTTCACCTCGACCGGCGGCACGAAGGTGTCCACGTCGTGATCCACCTGCTCGGGCGGCACGTAGAAATCCGTGGTCTCCCCGAGGTCCCCGACCACCTCCGCGTCCGGAGGAGGCACGACGTCGATGGTCCCTTCGGTCCCCGCAATGTCCAGATCCGGACCCGCGATCTCATCCTCGCCCGTTCCGCCTCCGCCGCCACACGCGGACAAAAGCACAGCCACTGCCAGCATCAGAAGCGCTCTTTTCATCTCTGCCATCTCCATCCTCTGGTTCTGCAGCGCGAAACACAATGGTGCTGGTACTATATGAGACATACAATTGGAAATCAAGGAACTATGCTGTAACATGACGAACTGGATCGCCTGTTGGCGGGGAGTTCCGGTCGCCGGGCGGGAGTCGTGCGCAGGAGTGCCTGATGTCTGAAAAGAAGTTCCGGTTCCCGACCCAGACGTTCCTCCAACTCGTCAACCTGTTCCAGCCCAGCACCATCCGGTACTCGCGCCGGGTCTTCGTGAACCGGAACCTGCGCATGGCCAAGATCCAGGCAGTCGGATTCGACATGGACTACACGCTGGCGATCTACAACCAGAAGATCGACGCGCTCGAGTTCGAGCTGACCGCACGGAGGCTGGTCGAGAAGCACGGCTTCCCACAGGTCGCGCTCGGCTTCAAGTACGATCCGGAGTTCGCCATCCGCGGGCTGGTCATCGACATGGAGCTGGGGAACATCTTCAAGATGGACCGCCACAGGCACGTCTGCCGCGCCTGCCACGGCACCCGGATCGTCGAGCCGGAGCAGCGCAACGCGCTCTATCGCAAGAAGCTCATCCGCCTGTCCAAGCCGGTGTACTCCCTCATCGACACGCTCTTCTCCGTCCCGGAGACGCACCTGTACGCGCTGGCCGTGGACCTGCTGGATCGGACGGGGCAGTCCACCCCAGAAGCCTACCAGAACGTGTACCGTGCCATCCGGGACAGCGCGGACGAAATCCACCGGGACGGCACCCTGAAGAAGGTCGTGATGGCCGACCTGGCTCGCTACGTGGAACGCGATCTGGATATCGCTCACACGCTGGAGCACCTGATCTGCTCGGGCAAGAAGCTCTTCATCGTGACCAACTCCGGGTGGGACTACACCGATGCCATGATGTCCTTCCTGCTGGACGGCGTGGTCGCGTCGTTCCCGCGCTGGACCGACTTCTTCTCCGTCGTGGTCGTGGATGCCAGGAAGCCCGACTTCTTCGCGCACCGGGCCCGCCTGCGGCCCTGCCCCCAGGCCGGCGGCGACCTGGCCCCCAAGGTCTACTGCGGCGGCAGCCTCACGGGGCTCGAGATCGAGCTGGCTGCGTCGGGCGACAACATCCTGTACGTCGGCGACCACATCTACGGCGATATCCTCAGGTCCAAGAAGAGCAGCACCTGGCGGACCGCCATGATCATCCCCGAGATGGAATCGGAGCTCGAGAGCACCGAGGCCGTGCGCGAAGACCTTCTCAAGCTCGACCGGCTATTCCTCAAACGCAACGACCTCAACGTGGAGCTGAACTACCTGCAGCGCCTCCTCATGTCCCTCCTCAACATCCAGGACCTGGCGTCCCACAACGGGAACGGACACGAGACCGCAGAGCCCCTCTCCCAGGTGGCCCGGGTCACCGAGAGCAACGTGGCGGCCCTCAAGGAGTCCCTCGAGAAGCTGGCCCGCACCATGGAGAAGACCGAGTTCGCCATCCTCTCGCGCTTCAACCCGCACTGGGGGATGCTGTTCAAGGAGGGGATGTCCCACACGGTCTTCGGCGAGCAGGTGGAGGACTACGCGTGCCTCTACACCAGCCGCATCACCAACTTCCTCTCGTACTCGCCTCTGCATTACTTCCAGGCGGCGCGTGACAAGCTCGCGCACGAGCGCGACGAGTAGAGGAGCGCATCCTTGTCAGTTCCTCCCGATACGGTACACTAGGCGCGGTCGCGTCGAGGGGGGGACATGAGAGTCGTGGTGCCGTTCCTGCTGATGGTCCTGCTGGCTGCAGGGGCCGGGGCACAGGAGAAGATGACCCGGGAGGACGCGGCCGCCATCCTCTTCAGCAACAGCTTCTCCTTCACGCGGGACGGCCAGCCCGTGCTCTCCGTCGGCCTCATGGCGGAACAGCAGACCGTGGAGTTCACCGCACCCGCGGGCCTGGCAGTCCATCCGTCCGGCCCTGGCGGCCCCTCGGCCACCGTGTCCGGAAACCGCAGGTGGAAAGCCACCGTCTCCGCTTCGACCCCGGCAAAAGTCGGCTACCGAGCGGTCCTTGCTGCCGCGGCCACCCGCGACTTCCCCGCGGTCAAGGCGCTGGCAGCAGACTGGAAGCAGCGCGGGGTCGATACCGTCACCCTGGAGCTCGGCACGCTGTTCAGCTTCGAAGGCACGGTGTTCGACACGCGAAAGACCCTCGTTTGCAGCGCCACGGCCTTCGAGTCTGCCGGAAAGGCCCAGGCCTTCGTGGACGAGGTCGGCCGCAAGTTCCCCGGCTCGTACCTGGTCCAGGAAGTGCTCCTGGAGCGGCCATCCGGGCTCATCACCCTGGCCACTGCCGACGGATCGGTTCGCTTCGAGGCCCGCAACGCAGTCTGGTTCGATCCGGCCGGCGGTGCCCTCACGGTCCACGACGTGGAGTTCGCCAAGGGGTTCTCATGGCACGGGAGGCAGACCCGCAAGTACAGCGGCTCCTTCTACCTCGCGGTGGACAGGCACGGCTCCCTCGCCATCGCCAACGTCCTGCCCGCGGAGCAGCTGCTCAAGGGCCTCGTGCCTGCAGAGATCTTCCCGGATGCCCCGCGGGAAGCGCTCAAAGCCCAGGCGGTCACCGCCCGCGTCGAGATGCTTGCCAAGATCGGCCACCGTCACCTTGCAGACCCGTTCCGGCTCTGCGCGGATCAGCACTGCCAGGTATACAAGGGCCTGGACGCAGAGCGTGCCGCGTCCACGGCTGCGGTCGAGGCCACCGCGGGACAGGTCCTGTTCGAGGCCTCGGGCACCCTGCTGGACGCCCGATACCACTCCACCTGCGGGGGCCACACCGAGACCGCTTCCTTCGCCTGGCCCGGAGTCGACAGCACCGCGCTCCAGGGACGTTTCGAGAATCGAACCGCGGTCAAGGACGTCTTCGCACCGCTGTCCGACGCGGACGTGGCAGCCTTCCTGGCCAATCCCCCCCCATCCTACTGCGGCCGCTCGTCCCGAGCAAAAGCCACCTTCCGGTGGAGCAAGAGCATCTCCTCCGCGGACATGGACAAGATGCTGGCAAAGGCGCACGACGTCGGCAGGGTCACGGCCGTCTCGGTCACCCGCCGCGGCGTGTCCGGCCGCGCGGTGGAGGTGGAGGTCCGGGGAACCGGGGCCACGGTCACCATCAAGGGCGAGCTGACCATCCGCCAGCTCTTCGGCGGCCTCAAGAGCAGCCTGTTCGTGGTGTCTCCCACCGCGGACGCGGCAGGCCGCGCCACCGCGTTCACGTTCTCCGGAGGGGGCTTCGGCCACGGCGTGGGCATGTGCCAGATCGGCGCTACCGAAATGGCGAAAGACGGGAAGTCCTACAAGGATATCCTGGAGTACTACTACCGGAACGTGCAGGTCCGGAGGATATACTGATGCCGGACAGGTCCCCGGTCCGCTTCCTGCCGCTTGCCGTCCTGGGGGCCATCTACGCATTCGTGCTGGCAAACCTCGTTCCCTACTGCCTCTACGCCAACCTCCTCAAGGGGGACGGCCCGGGCCACCTGATGCTGCTGACCTACACCGGCAGGCACCTCCTCCCCTTTGGGCAGGGGTGGTGCGAGAGCGTCTGGCTCGGCTTCCCCGCGGGCCAGCTCTACCCGCCGCTCTTCCACGTGCTGGGGGGAGCGCTGTCCGTGTTCACCGACCCGGTGGCAGCGGCCAAGGCCATCGTGTGCGCCACCTGGCTTGCCATGCCGGCCGCGGCGCTGGCAGCGGCCTCGGGCTTCGCCACGCACCCGGTGCTCAGGGCCGCCGCGCTTGCGGCCATCTGGGCCGGAGTCAACGTTCCCACCGCGCTCCTCGGCATTCCGGACGCGCTCGGCACCGGCATGGAATCCGGTATCGGCCAGGGGATGTTCCCCTCCGCGCTCGGTGCGTTGTTCTTTCTCCTCCTTCTCTGGCGCCTCTCCCCGAAGTGCGACCCCTCCCGGCTCCTCCCCCGTCCGGACGTGGCCCTGCTGCTCGCACTTGCCGTAACGTCGCACCCGATGTGGGGTCTGGTTGCCGCTGCCACGGCCGCGTGTGCAGCCATTCCGCACCTTGCAGGGGACCTGGTCCGCGACCCGCCGGGTGCGCTCCGCCCCGCCATTTCCTGGACTGCGACAGCGGCCCTGGCCTTTGCTCTGACCGCGTTCTTCACCGTTCCGCTGGCAGCGCACCGTGACCTCCTGTCCGCGATCCACCTGCCCTCCTCCTGGACTCCCGGGCTCTGGGCCCTGGCTCTTGTCATCCTTTCTGCCGCGGCCGCCGTGCCTGGCGCCCTTCCCCCCGCGGCCCGCGTCGCGCTGCCGGCAGCGGGCCTCACCGTGACCGCCATGGCGCTGGGAGATGCCACGGGATGGCGCACCCACGTGTTCCGGCTCACGGTCCCCGCGTTCGTGCTCCTGCTTCCGCTGGTGCCCGCGGCGCTCCAGGCTCTCGCCAACCGGACGCAACGGCCCGTGCGCGCCGCACCGGGTGCGGCAACGCTTGCAGCCTTCACGGTCCTGTGCGGCCTGTTCCACGTCATGGGCCCGGTGCATCCCGGGGGCAACCCGGACATGGGGGTCCCGCAGATGGCCGGCTACCGTGCAGACGAGGGCCGCGTCATGGCGCTGGCTTCGGACTTCCACGCGCCGGGCTACCAGGCCCTGCCCTACGTGGCCGGCCGCACCGGAGCGCTCGTGTCCCACGGCATCTCCGTGGAATCGGCTCCGGGAGCCAGGTACGTGTTCGGACTGATGAAGAAGCTCCACCCCGGCGTGTACACCTGGGGCGTGGACATGAAGGAAAACCCCGCCTACATCCTGCCCGATCCCGAGTACTCCATCGCAGTCCGCCAGCTCGACGCGCTGGGGTTCTCCCACATCCTCACGGACCTTCGCCTGCCCGCGGGAGCGCTCGAGGCCGCGTTCGACGCCTACCAGCCCGCGCTCCGGTTCCCGAACTACCTGGCGGCCGGGCCGGAGGACGTCCGCAAGCTCGGGCGGTCCTTCCACATCGCAAAGGACCGCGTGAGCTTCGAGCTCATGGCATACCGCCTTCCCGAAACCTCGCTGGTGGAGGCAGGACGCTTGTTCGCCCCCGTGGAGCACGGCCGGTTCGACCCCGCGGTGGACGCCTGGTTCGCCGCGGGCGGAGACGGGCCGATCCCCGTGGAGCCCGACCGGTTCGAGCAGCCCGCGTGCGACAACCCCTCCGTGACCGACGTCCTGACCTACCAGGGCGGCATCCGCTTCAGCGTCCTCGGCGCCGGCCCGGAAGACGCCCGATGCGCGGCCTACGCCAAGCTGGCCTTCCATCCCCACTTCGTCGCACGGGACGCGCGCGGCCGGGAGCTGCCCGTCCTGCGCGCGGGCGTCGGCATGCTCGTGCTTGCCCCCCCCGGCGTCGTGCGGCTACAATACGAGCTCGACAGCTGCGAGGTCGCGGGCCAGACGCTCACCGTCCTGGCCCTCCTGGCCCTCGCACTGCTGGGAGGGCTTCAGTGGCGGAGCAGGAGAAGCCGGGGTTCAAAGTCATAGTCCGCAACCGCCGGGCGTTCCACGACTACTTCTTCGAGGACCGCTACGAGGCCGGCATCGCACTCGTGGGCAGCGAGGTCAAGTCCCTGCGGGACGGCCGCATCGGGCTGGGAGACGCGTACGTGGAGGAGGTGTCCGGGGAGCTGTTCCTCGTGGGCTGCAACATCTCCCACTACCCGTTCGCCAACATCGGCAACCACGACCCCATGCGTACCCGCAAGCTGCTCATGCACCGCTCCGAGATCCGGAAGATCGCACGCAAGCTGACCGAGAAAGGGTACACCGCGATCCCCCTGTCGCTCTACTTCAAGGAAGGGAAGGTCAAGGTCGAAGTGGGGCTGGCCCGCGGCAAGAAGCAGTTCGACAAGCGGGAAGACATCAAGAAGCGCGACGCGGACCGGGAAGCCCACAGGGAGCTGCGGGGCCGGAGAGCCTGACTCGCCTACGGAGCCAGCGCGTCGAGAGCGGACTCGACCACGAACCGGTCCCCGGTCCGCCCCTCCCCCGTGTCCAGCTCGGCCCGCCGTGCCTCCAGCAGCGGCCGTGCGTCGGCAGCAGGGCAGCGCTCCACCGAAAGGCCCGCGGCCTGCCGGACCAGCGCGCTACGGTCCCGCAGCAGGTCCGCCAGGATCCCCAGCCCCGTCCGGTCGCACCGCTGACCCGCGGCCCAGGCCGCATGCATGCGCAGGCGATCGACGCTGCTGGCAGACGCCTCGACCAGCCTGTCGACCCCTTCGTCCGACCCCGGGTTCGACGCGGCCAGGTAGAGCCCGGCCATGGTCCTCAAGCCGCTGTCCCCCTGCCGATACACATCCCGCACCTGCTCCATCGCTTCCGGCGTGCCCACCAGGGCAGGCACCAGGAGGAGCAGTTCCTTCTCTTCCCCGCGAACGGCAAACCGCGACTCATCGGCCAGCCGCGACCACACCCTCTCGGCCAACGCAGGGTCCGCACGGATCAGGTCCGCCAGCTTCCGGGCCAGCAGCACCCGCTGCCACCGCTCGAACGCCCCGGGGAATCCCACGCAGTAGCCCCCGGACACCGAGAAGGTGAACACCGGCGTCAGGTCGCATACGCCCGCAAGGCAATCCGAGTCCCTCTCGCACCGGACCAGGTCGTCGTCGAAAAACGCGGCGAGCACCGCATCCGGCGAGGCGGCAGCAGGGTCCGTGCTGCCCTCTCCGCAGCCGGCGCAGGCAATGACAAGCCCCGCGATGGCGGCGCGGCTCCAGCCATGCATGATACGCTCCACACAGTCCCACGCCGGCCCGGGGGAAGACCCCGCAAACGGGACCGGAAACGGACCTCCGGATAGCGAATACGCCAATCCTTGTAATTCGGCAAGTCCGATGTTAATATGAGCGCCAGCCCCGATAATCGCGAACCCCAGGGGGATTCCATGGCCGATGACCAGAAGCGAAAGCACGTAAGGCTCGAGACCGACGCACTCGTTGACTACACGGGCTCAGAGGTGCTCCTCTTCCACAAGATCGAGAACCTCAGCCTCGGCGGGCTCTCCATCTGCACGCCCCGCGTGGAGGAGCTGGGCACCAAGGTGTTCATCACGATCAACTTCCCCGACCTGAACGACATGGTGGAGGTGGAAGGAGAGGTCGTCTGGGTGAACGAGGAGACACCCAAGGACATGGGCATCAAGTTCCTCAACCTGACCGACCGGGACAAGGACGTGCTGCGGCGCTACATCCAGGAGAGGGCCAAGCGCACCCACCCCGGGGCCTGAGCCCGCACGTTGAAGGATTCCGAAATCGCGGCAATGGCAGCGCTGGAGGACCGCCACTGGTGGTTCTCGGGCACCCGTGCGCTCGCAGCCCGGCTGCTGGAGCGCCACGCACCGCCGCCACGGGACGCGCTCGACCTGGGGTGCGGAACCGGGCTCACGCTGAAGCTCCTCGGTGAGAAGGGGTACACGCCCACCGGGCTCGACGCGTCGCCGCTCGCCCTGCGCCACGCACGCAGCGCGTCCGGCGCACCCTGCCTGCGCGGGTCGGCCGACCGCCTGCCGCTTCGAGACGCCTCATTTGGCCTCGTGACCGCGCTGGACGTGCTGGAGCACCTCCCGGACGACGGGGCAGCTCTGGCCGAGATCCGCCGCGTCCTGATGCCGGGCGGGACGCTGCTGGTCAGCGTACCGGCACACCCCTTCCTCTTCTCCGCACACGACCGCGCACTCGGGCACGTGAGGCGCTACACCCAGAAGCGACTGCTTGCCGCGCTGGCCACCGCGGGGTTCGCCGTCCGCCACGTGACGTGGGCCAATGCATCGCTCTTCCTCCCCATTGCGCTCGTGCGGCTGCTGCGGCGCTCACCTCGGGATCCGGGCCGCGACGAGGCCAGCGACCTGTCGCTCCCGCCGCGTCCGATCAACGCCGCGCTCCGCGCATTGCTGGGTGCGGAAGCTTCCCTTGCCAGCCGCGCCGGCCTCCCCATGGGACTCTCTCTGTTCGCGGTGGCGCAAGCCCCCGGCTGAGAAACGGCCTGAAGGCGACCTACTGGGTCACGTCCACGTCCAGGATGTGCCAGTCCTCGCCCCCGCGGCCGTCGGTGACCACGAACCAGATCGTGCAGATCGCCGGCCCGTCCGAAGGCGCGGTCCACGTGACGGCCAGCGTCTTCTCCACGTCCTCCGGGTCGAACGCCATGTCGGGCTCTTCGCTGGCCCGGGTCGAGTCGAAGTCGCCGCACGTCGAGTAGAGCCCGACCGTGAGGTACTCCTCCAGCTCCAGGACCTCCCCTTCGTAGGTCACAACGGTGTACCTCTCCCGATCCTCCGGCGCCAGGAAGGGCAGCACCCTGTGCTCGGACCCGAGCTTCACCTCGAAGCGGCCCGCGGCGTTGAGCGGCACCGGCTCCTCCTTGTCCTTCTCTCCCACCAGGATGTCCAGGATCGCGGGGTTGCGGTTGGGCACCCGGTCGCCGGTGAAGTCCGGGTAGACCAGGAGCGCCTTGACGAACACCATGGGCTCGGCCTCTCCCGCGTCGATCTCCCCCCGCAGCCAGACCGCAAAGCCGTAGTAGCCCATGAACATGTCGGCCTGAGCGGCCGCGAACAGAGCGTCCGAAGGCACCTGTGCGTCCACCGTGCTCTCCCCCACTCCCACCGTGCCCTCGGCAACCACCGGGGCCGGCGCGTCCGCCGCACACTGGCTTCCCTCCAGGGTGCACGCCTGCAGCCGGAAGGGGTAGATCCTGGTCGACTCCTGCCCGTCCGCAAGGAGCACCGAGAAGGACACCGGGAGGGAAAACTGCGGGAACTGATCGGGCGAGAACATGCCCCGGTCCGCCATGTCGCCGCCCGCTCCTTCACCCTCGAAGCCCGCGGCCATCCGCTCCCGGAGCCGCTGCGCCACCTCCGGAGGAATGGGAATGGTGAGCTCGGGAGGATCCACGGATGCGGCCAGCACCCGCAGGTCCTTCACGAGGTACTCGGGCTCGAACCCGGACTCGCACGCGGCCGCAGCCGCAGCAGACAGCACCATCACGGCAAGAATGCGCGCGCTCATCTCAGAACCTCCCGTTCACGCCGAAGCTCGGCAGGATCGGAATGCCAGGCACGTTCCAGCTGTCCCGGAACCGGTAGTCCCACGTGATGAACTCCGTGTTGGCCTGGTTCGTCACGTTCTGGACGTCGAGGTACGCGGACAGCACCCACGTCTCGAAGGTCCACGCCTTCTCGACCCGGAAGTCGAGCTGGAAGAACATGGGCTTCCGCTCGCTGTCCCGCGCCCCGGTGATGGGCGAGTAGCGCTGGTTGTCCGCCATGTAGAAGCTCCCGACGATGGGGGTCTCCGGGCTGCCCGAGACCAGCCGGAGGCGCAGCCCCGTCTCCCACCCGCGGCCCAGCTTCACGCTTCCCACCGCGCTCAGGATGTGCGTCTGGTCGAAGGGGCTGAGCGAAAGCTCGTCCTCGGAGGAGCCTCCCGCTCCGTGGTCCTCGTCGTCGTGGCCCCCCCCCCCGAACCCGCCACCGCCCGCCAGCTCGCTTCGCGACAGCGTGTACGCGATCCACCCGTAGAAGTAGTCGGTGGGCAGGTACTTCACCATCAGCTCCATTCCGTACGACCGGCCCCAGCCTCCGTTGTCCGCCAGCAGCGGCCTGCCGTTCTCCACCTGGCCCGACTCCCGCGTGAAGCGCGTCAGGTCGTGCCAGTCGTCGTAGAACCCGAGCAGGTCCACGTCCACGGTCTCGAACAGCCTCACCTCCGCTCCCCCGCTATAGTGCATGGCCCACTGCGCGGTCAGGTCCGGATTGCCGTATTTCTCGTCCGTGAACTGCGGGTCCGGCGCCTGGGAGAACTTGCCGACACCCCCTTTGAGCGCCAGCGACTCCAGCACCTGGTAGCGCACGATGAGCCGGGGGTCCCACATGGGCACGGTGCCGCCCGGGTGGATCCACAGGTCGAACCGGAATCCGGGGATGAGCTTCAGCGCATCCCACGGGGTCCATGCCAGCTCGGTGTAGGTGGACACGCCGCCATAGGACTCCTCCAACAGCAACGGCATCACGTCCACCTGGGACTGGTGGCTGCCGACCACATCCTGGGCAGGCATGTAGTAGTCGTTCCACATGGGGATGTTCCCGGTGAAGTCGGCCCACCCGTACCCCCCCTCCAGCCCGAGAAGCCACTTGAGCCGGTCCGCTAGGTCCACGCGCAGCTCCTGCCGAGACACGACCTGGTAGATGTCGCCGTCCATGGTGATGTTGGCCGTCTCCATGGTCACGCCGTCCCAGCCGAAGTACGGGCGCACGTCCAGAGACCACCCGTTGCCCACGTGGGTCCAGGACCCCACCAGCCGGTTGAACTGCGTCACCGCGGTCAGGTCGATGTCCGGGTCGTTCTCCTGCTCCGCGGTGCTGACCAGAGCCAGGCTGTCCATGGACCCGAGGTAGAAGATTTCGAGCCGGTCGTTGTCCGACAGGTTGTAGGAGAAGTCGGCCTGGTAGTCGTAGTACACCGGCGCCACGGTGGTGCCGGTCTCTCCAGCCGCCTCCAGCGCGGCAAGGATCACGAGATCCACGTAGGAACGCCGCACCCCGGCTCGAAACGACCCCTTCTCTCCGATGGGCGACTCCACGTACCCGGAAGCGTTGAGGAGGTTGATGTCCACCTCGCCCCCGAGGCCGTCCACGCGATCCTTCTTCGGGTTGACGTTGACGATGCCTGCAATGGCCCCGCCGTACCGCACCGGGAAGTTGCCCGGATAGTACTCGATGGTGTCGATGAGGTTGGGGTTCAGCACCGAGGGCCCGGCAAGGAAGTGGTACAGCAGCGGGATGTCGACGCCGTCGATGAAGGCCCGGGAGCTCTGCGGCATGGCCCCGCGGATGACCAGCATACCGACCCCGTAGGGCGACCGTGCGACACCGGGCAGCGTCTCGATGACCCGCACCGGGTCCCCGAACGTGCCGGGCACGGTCTCCAGCGCCCGCTGCTCGAGCACGTAGCGGGTCACCACCGACTCCTCCTTCTTGCCGCGCACCACGGTCTCGTACGGGTTCTCTATGAGCGGCTCCAGCAGCAGATCGGCTTCCAGCGTCTTGTCGGCCTGCACCGAGAACTTCGTCTCCAGCCGCTTGTACTCCGCGTGCGTCACGACCGCGGAATACTCGCCCGGCGGCACGTTGGAGAACTTGAACTTGCCCTTCGCATCGGTAGTGGTCTTGAGCCGGATCTCCATGAGCGCGACTTCCGCTCCGATGACGGGCAGCCCCACCCCCATCTCCTTGACCGCCCCGTCCACCACCTGCCCCGGCTCCCGCTTGACCTCCTTCTTCTCCACCTTGAACCGGTAGGTGTACCCGATGCGCACGCCCATGGGCACGCCGTCCACCAGCGCGGGGTCGAACACGAACTGGCCGACAGCGTCCACCGCAGGCTGCGTGAATGCGTCGCCCCCCTCGGTCTTCTGTACCTCCACCTTGACCACCTTGCCGGTGTCGTCGATCTCCACCAGCATGAACACCGCTCCCTCGACGCCCTCCTTGGCCAGGTCCGCGGGATACACCGCGTTCACGAAGCTCCTGAGCACCGGCGGGATCACCACCGGCGCCTTCGGCTCCTCGGCCCCCGATTCCTGCGCCAGGACCGCGGCACCGGGCATGAGCAGCGCCAGGGCAGCCAGTCCCGCAATCGCCTTGCTCGACATGTGCATCACTCCAACACGAAGGTGAATGTGTACGGGATCTTCACCGCCACGGGTTTCCCGTCTTTGAGCGCGGGCGAGAACTCGAGCTTCCACGCCGCGTCCATCGACAGCTGGTCCAGCTTGGGGTGGAGCCCCCTCACGAGCCTCACTTCCACCACTGCGCCGGCCTCGCTCACGGTCAGTTGC